>UMGS01024367.1_pt1 | contig 27708 bp, 33 predicted proteins | sample 1965341 | NCBI WGS metagenome assembly UMGS01 (sample SAMEA4836079, study PRJEB28245) | human gut metagenome | biome: gut microbiome; material: fecal sample | place: Denmark | collected 2008 | reverse complement strand
TTGGGCCCAGTGCGGGTAAAATCACCCACTGGATGCCCCTCCCCGACCCGCCGAAGGAGGGATAGCCATTGAACGAGTTCCCGGAGAAATTGATAAAGTTAAGGGAAGAAAAAGAGCCGGGGAAAAGAGTTGATATTGTGTCGCAGTTGATGGGTTTGGGGCCCAACACATTGAGAGGATACGAGAGGGGAGAGCATGAGCCAACGATATCAAATCTTTTGATAATTGCAAAATATTACAATGTGAGCTTGGGATATTTTGATTAAGGCTAACCTTTCATTATATTGTTAAAAATATTCTGTTTTTACAACATGTGGTGATCACAAAATAATAACTATGCGAAAATAGGAGCGTGGGGGCGTATGCCTTCGCGCTCCCACTTTTGTTCACACCCCTTCCTCCTTCACATGGCGGGGGTAGCGGCGGTGCAGCCGCTGCCCCTACTGTGTGCAATATGCCCTTGTAGCTCAGTAGGTAGAGCAACTTCGCCTAGGGCGTTGTATGTCGCCGGTTCGAGCCCGGCCAAGGGCTTGGTGACCCGCACTTTTCGCGGTAACCAATTATAGAAACTTGCTCCAAAGTACACGGAGCTGACTGTGGAAAGACACTATACCGGAGGCTTAAAGCGTCAGTTATGCACCGGAGAAGGGTAACGGCGTCCGCCTGTCATGGAGGCGGAAGCGGTGGCAGCTATGACCTGCCCCGGTGTGCCGACACATAGAAAGCGGCTGCGCCCGGCGGAGCGTGTAGAGACGGAATCCGCCGATATGCAGGAGCCAGAAGCAGGGTGATCTCCAGGCTGTGCAACTCAGTCCGCCTGCTATATTGGGTCGCTCCCATCCGTGGAAGCCGGACGCTTGTGTAGGGCGATAACTACCAGCGCTATCCCGCTGAAAACTACCCTGCGAGTGGCTAATCATGATGTCGCCACCAAGACCGGAGTGTGACAATCTAAGCGGGAAGCGCACAAAAAGTTGCAAAAATGGGATGGTGTAAAGTGAGTGGTGTACTCATAATCATTGCAGAACTTATCTGCCTTGTTCTTATGGTTGTAAATGCTTATTTAGCTTTCAAAGCAAAGCAGAAAGACGACCTTAATGGAATGGTTTGGAATTTGGCATTTATGATCCTAATGAGCACTTGTATTAGATAACCAAAAATATGCCGAGTGCTGTAGCAGAAGCGCCTGCGGCGGCCCGTTACGTCGTGGACGTGTGGCGGCTCAATGCCGCCTCTCGGCTCCAAACGCAGATGGAAAGCAAAAGAGGCACTGCGCGATTAAATTAAATGCCAATGGGCGGCTGGACAACCTACTGTCCGCCATATGCCGCTCCTCGCCGCTTGAGGCGGGCGGTAGCACCAGATGTATGGCACCACAGGTTAAAAGCAGACGGGCCTTCCTTGTGCGCTGTGCGAAAGCGGCAAGGCGAAGAAAATTATTGTTGGCTGACCCCGGCTCTATAAAGCTGAACGGTTCCGACTGACGACACCAGCGGAGGGGTTGAGATGTACCGTGATTATCAAGGCTGTTCCTATGGATGGAGTATGTGAGGTGAGGATGGAAAGGTGTGGCAACGTAGACCGACCAGCGGTGTCTAAGCGTCAGTAGCAGAAACGGAAATAGGTTGCTGATTGTAATACAGCCTTGATGATTGTGATGTGATCCCGCATAGCGGGTTACATACCATTGAGCGGTGGCGGAATAGACACCCTACGGCGGGTGGTAAAGCCCATAAATGCCTCCTGTGCGGGGCGGGCAGGAGTAGACGCTTACCGAGTAAGGCCATACGGGTGCTTACGCCCGTCTCGACTGATTAGGCCATGTGAGGTGCAAATCCTCACCCGCTCAAATTTGCCGCCCCGCAGTTGCAGGAGACGGGGGAGGCTATCAACCCACACGGGTGTATCGCTTAACAGGCTGTGACGGCTGGCCGTATCCGAGCCAGCGCTCGACAGTAGGCGGCGATGGTGTACTTTCTTTACGGGCCAATATATTAACCCCGTAGGGGGTATATATATGGCCCTAAAAGAAAGTGGGCGTTTTATGGGAAATCGTGAAAGGTGGGCGAAAGATAGCGATGGCGGAATACATACATGGCGTCAGTCAGAAGCGGCCAAAGAACAATGCAGAAGCAATGTGTTTTGACGAGTTAAGTCAAAAGGGCTGGGCCGTGACAAAGAGAGGATGGCCGGACTTCTTTTGCATCAACGAAAAAGGAGAAATTTGCCTAGTTGAAGTGAAGCCGAGACACGCTCACCCACTGAAACAAAACCAGGAAACAGTGATGAAACAGTTATCTAAATATGGGGTTAAATGCTTTAAATGGACTCCGGACGGGGGATTTGAAGTAGTCAAGTACGAAGAATAGGGGAAATTTGTAGACTCTACTTAGGCGAGAGGTGGTGACATGCCGAATGAACAGAATCTTATCCCGTTCGAGGAACGAACAGAGAGCGAACAGAGAGAAATCCGAGCTTCTGGCGGCCGTGCATCCGGCGCGTCACGGCGGCGAAAGCGCAGCCTGAGAGAAGCGGCAGACCTGTACCTCTCTCTCCCGGTGGCGGACAAGCGGGCATGGAACAAGCTGGCCCGTGACGGCGTAGAACCGGAGGATGTGGATAACCAGATGGCGGTCATTGCGGGCCTGACCCTAAAGGCGGCCAAGGGCGACGCGAAGGCGGCAAAGGTGCTGTTTGACTTGTTGGGAGAGCAGGGGGCGGCGGGCGCCGGCGGTATGCAGGACATGGACGACGATCCGATCACCGCGTCGCTGAAGGAGGAGATGGGAAATGGGCTTCTCTGAAAAGCAGAGGGAGATTCTGCGTTTCCCATACCAGTGCTATGATGCGCTCATCTGTGACGGCGCAGTGCGGTCGGGAAAGACCTCAGTCATGTCGTTGTCCTTCTTCCTGTGGGCAATGGGACGTTTCAACGGCTGCGCGTTTGCACTCTGTGGGAAGTCGGTAGGAGCGGTGGAGCGCAACATTGTGACGCCGCTTCTGGCGGTGCAGTATTTGCGGCAGAACTTCACCATTTCCTACAGCCGCTCCGGCCATGTAATTACGGCCCGGCGTGGGGTGCGGGAGAACCGCTTCTACCTGTTCGGCGGCAAGGACGAGAGCTCCTACACGCTGATTCAGGGTATCACCCTGGCGGGGGTTTTGCTGGACGAGGTGGCCCTGATGCCCCGCTCTTTTGTGGAACAGGCCATGGCCCGGTGCTCCGTGACAGGGGCAAAGCTATGGTTCAACTGCAACCCGGAGGGGCCGCAGCACTGGTTCCGGCAGGAGTGGATTCTAAAGGCGGAGGAGCACAAGGCCCTCCATCTGCACTTCACCATGGAGGACAACCCGGCGCTGGACGAGGCCACCCGGGCCAGATACCGGAGCATGTATGCCGGGGTGTTCTACCAGCGGTACATTCTGGGCCTGTGGGTCATGTCGGAGGGGCTTATCTACGACATGTTTGACCAGACAGAGAATGTCTACCGGACGCAGGAACGCCCGGTGGATCTGGAATGGGTTTCCCAGAGAACCGTGGCCTGTGACTACGGTACCGCCAACCCTACGGTGTTTCTGGACATCTATGACCACGATGGAGTGATCCGGGTGGACAGGGAGTACCGCTGGGACAGCCGGAAGGAGCGCCGGCAGAAGACCGACCAGGAGTATGCCGACGACCTTCTGGACTTTCTGGGCAGGGAATGGTGCGCGGTGATCGTAGATCCCTCGGCGGCCTCGTTTATCGAGGAACTGAGGCGGCGGGGGGTGTATGTCATCCCGGCGGAAAATGAGGTGCTGGATGGCATACGCAAGACCGGAAGCCTGTTTCACCGCAGAAAAATTCTGGTCAGTGAAGCCTGTGCCGGCCTGCTGGACGAACTGGGCACCTATTTGTGGGACGAGAAGGCGGGCCAGCGGGGGGATGAGAAGCCCCTGAAGGAGCGGGACCACGGGCCGGACGCCCTGCGCTATTACATCAATTCACTGCCGGACTGGAGGTTCGAGTAAGTGTCCAGACGCAATAAAAGCCGCCCCAGGGGCGCACAACCAAATACCGAGGCGGTGAGCGTACAAGACGCATTTTCCAACCCGCTGTTCCGGCTGGGCTATGGCTCCCAGTCGCCGCTGGAGGCCACAGAGTATCCGCTGACCCGGATGACGGACAACTACGCCCTGCTCAACTCCCTCTACCGGGACAACTGGGTAGTACAGAACGTGGTGGGCATCATCCCGGACGACATGACAAAGAAGTGGTTCGCTCCCGCCGGAGCGGTGGGGCCGGAGCACCTGAAGGAACTGGATCGCGTTCAGCGCGTGACGGCGCTCCGGGAGCGGGTCAACGAGGGACTGCGGTGGGGCAGGCTGTACGGAGGCGCCGCCGGACTTATCATGATCCGCGGACAGGAGGGGATGCTGGGCCAGCCGCTGGAGCTGGAGAGCATTTACCCCGGTACCTTCCAAGGGCTTTACATACTCGACCGCTGGCAGGGCGTGGTACCCGGTATGGAGCTGGTATTCGAGGGCGGAGAGCCGGTGCCCGCCTATTACTCCATCACCGACGCCAGGGGGAACACGGTGGCGAAGGTGCACCACTCAAGGCTGGTGCGGTTCACCGGCCGCGACCTGCCCTTCCTGGAGCGGGTGGCGGAGCTGTACTGGGGAGAGTCCGAGGTGGAGGCCCTATACAATGATGTGGTTAAGCATGACAACGTGGCCGCCAACATGGCCGCGCTCACCTTCCGGGCCAACGTGGACACCATGGAGGTGCAGAACCTGGACCAGCTCTTTTCCGTTACGTCCGGGGAGCAGCAGAGGCGGTTCTGGAACGTGATGCAGGCCCAAAGCGTGATGAAGTCCAATTTCGGCATGCAGTTGGTCAACCGGGGTGACCAGATTAAGAATACCCAGTACACCTTTACCGGGCTCCAGGAGGTCTACGACTCCATGTGCCTCGACCTGTCCGGCGCGTCCCGGATTCCGGTGACCAAGCTGTTCGGACGCTCCCCGGCGGGGATGAACGCCACCGGGGAGAGCGACCTTCGGAACTACTATGACTACGTGGACACGCTGCGGGAGGCCAAGCTTCGGCCCATTCTGGAAAAGCTGCTGCCGGTCCTGGCCATGTCAGCCTGGGGGGCGGTACCCGACGGGCTGGACATCACTTTCCCGCCCCTGTGGACGCCCACGGCGAAGGAGGTGGCCGAGATCGCCAAGACCAAAAGCGAAGCCATCGTATCCGGCTATCAGGTGGGGCTGCTCAACGTGGACACGGCCCAGAAGGAGCTCAAGAAACTGGCGGACGAGACCGGGATGTTTGACAGTATTTCCGAAGAGGAGATCGCGGCCAACGCCGGGAAAACCTACCAGGACGTGACCGCCCTGCGCGACCCGTTGGCGGGGCTGGGGTATGGAGGGCTGATAAATGCCGAGCCTGAGTCGAGCGCCGAATAAAAAGGAACTGGAGAAGCTTATCTCCATTTATCTGAAAGCAGAGACCGCCATCATCAACGAGATCGGGCGGCTTCGCTCCCAGGGCCTGGTGGACTACCACGCTGTGGCCGCCCTGGAGCGGGTGCAGGCCATCCTCCGGCAGATGGAATCAGACTGCTGGGAATACGTCCCAAAGATGATTGAAAAGCAGTTCTATGTCCGGGTTCCGGAGGCCCGGAAGGCCCTGGAGGTGCCGGAGACGGCGGCCAAGCACGCCATGGGTTATTACAATGCGGGCGTCGGGGCAAGCCTTGATTTTGTGCAGATGGACATCGTCCGCAGGCTGACCGAGAATCTGATGGGGGAGATTACCGACGCCTCCATGACTGTGATGGCTACCCTGCAATCCGCCCTGATTGGCCGTGTGGAGCCGGATGTATACCGCCGGGTGGGGCTGGAACAGGTGGCGGCGCAACAGGCCGCAGGACGCGGCGTGAACGCCTCGGTGCCCGCCTTTGTGCAGACGCTCCGGCGGGAGGGCGTCCGGGCCTTTACCGACAAGGCGGGGCGGGACTGGAGCCTGCATACCTACTGCACGATGGTCTCCCGAACCACCTCCCGGCAGGCGGAGGTGCTGGCGGTGCTCACCGCGGACCCGGAGCACGACCTATACATGATATCCAGCCACGGCACTACCTGCGCCCTGTGCGCACCCTATGAGGGCCGGGTGTACTCCCGCAGCGGCACAGACCCGGACTTCCCGCCCCTGGCGGCGGCGTTCGGGAAGGTAGACCCGGCAGGGCCGGACACACTGGCAAACACGTGGCTGAACATACACCCCAACTGCCTCCATGTGCTGCTGCCCTGGACGGCGGCGGGCCGGACAGATGAGGAGATCCAAAAAATAAAGGATTTCTCCAACCCCCGCAAGAACCCGTTCAGCCGAGACCCGCGGTCGGAGAGCCAGATTGCGGCTTACCGCAAAAAAGAGCGGGCCCGGGCCCAATGGCTGGCGGATTACCGCCAGTGGGAGCGCTACCGGGTGACGCTGGGGGACCGGGTGCCCGGGAGATTTGAGACCTTCCTGCATCAGAAGCGGGAGGACGGAGAGCGGTACCGTCTGTGGCGATTGGATTACCGCAGGAGGGCCGAGCTTTTAGAGCATCCAGAGCGGGCACTTCCCGGAGCAGACAAAGCCAGCGCCGCAGACGCCAAATTTACAGGGTATTTTTTTAACCCGGAAAGCAGAGACGGGTATCCAAAGGGGGATGCATTTTCGTCCCGCTTAGGCTATAATAAAGACAACTGGGAAAAGATGCGGGAAGAAATTCTGGATGCAGCAACACGGTATCCCTCTGTACTCAAACGGGAGGATGTTCATGGAAGGCGTTATGAACAGTTGGTTGTCCTGTATGGACGTAAAGGAAGCCCTGCGAATGTACTGCTTGCCTGGAATGTCAGACCGGATGGAACAACCCACTTTGTAACAGCTCATATGGAGAAGGTATAAATGGCAAAATATCAGCAATATGAATCTGTTTTACTTAAGGATGGCCGGATCGCCACAATTGTGGAGGTCTATGAGCCGGGAGCCTATGATGCCGATATTGGGGATTCTCCCGAAGATTGGGCGACGGTTTATGGTATCACAGATGATGAGATTGAGCGGAAAGCGACCGAACAGGAGATGGATAGGAAGTACCGGGAATCCATGCGGCAGCTAAGGGAACAGGGAATTTTGGAGTGAAGGAAAATGACAGAGCAAGTGATACGGGCCATTGAGGCCGCGCTCAAGCGTGGACTGCGGGTGGAGTTGCTGCTGGACAAGGATGGAACCATCAAGGTGCAGACGGTATCCCGCAAGAAACTGAATATTGTTCCCACGCCCTGAATGGTGGGCGGGAAGAGCTGAATGGAGCTGACAGGAGAAATCCTGCCGGCTCCTTTTTTATTTGCAAAGTGAGGTGACGGCATGACCTATCTGGAACTGCTGCAAAGGGCACTGGCCGAGGAGATCGAGGCCACGCGGCTGTATCTGGCCTGTATGGCCCTGGCACCGCGGGAGGATCTGGGGGTGCTGCTGGAGATCAACAAGGACGAGACCGACCATGTGGCGCTGATTTCCTCCCTGATCTCCCGGCAGACCGGCCGGGACGCGGACTATGCCGCAATGGTGCGGGGGGTGGACTGATGGCGGTTGCGTACTATGGCTCCCATATCTCGGAGCACCTGGTCAAGACGCCGGAGGGATACCTGATCTGCTACGATGTGCCGATCAACCGGACCGGCACGCAGATGTATACGGCGGGAGAACTGGGGCTGGAAGGAGAACCGGAGCGGCCAGTGACCGTCTACCGCCTGGAGGAGGACGTGTTCTCTCCGGCGGCGCTGGCCAGCCTGGAGGGAAAGGACATCACCAGGGGGCACCCGGCGGAGATGCTGGCTGCGGAGAACCAGGCTTCCTACTCCAAGGGGCACCTGGAGCATGTGCGCCGGGATGGGGACAACACCGTGGCCGACCTGATTATCAAGGACCCCGGACTGGCTTCCGACGTGGAAAGCGGCGTGCTGAGGGAGGTCTCCTGCGGCTATTATTGCAGGTTTGAACCATACCTGGACGGATACCGGCAGACAAACCTGGTGGGCAATCACGTGGCGGTTGTGCCGAGAGGCAGGGCGGGCCACAGTGTTGCAATAAAAGACCACGCCGCCGGAAAGGCGGAGAAAGGACTGAAACGAATGAAAAAAGAGACCAAAGAGGCGCTCTACCGGTTCTTCGGCCTGGCGGCAAATGACGCTGCACCGGAGGAGCTGGAGCAGTTGACCCGCGATGTGAGTACGGTCGCCACTGCGCTGGACGCCGAACCCGCCGCAAAGGCGCCGGAGGCGGAACCCGCTGGTGATGCAGCCCAGGCTTCTGACGAGATGGTGGAGCGCGCCCCCAAGGGCGACGACATCGGGAGCAAGCTGGACCGCATTCTGGAGATGCTGGAGGCGAAGGCCCGGGGAGGCCGGGGAGAGCGGCCCCTCCACGATGAAGAGGACCTGGACGACCTGATTGAGAAGCTGGCCGGAGAGGAGACGGTGGCGAAGGAGAAGGCGGTCACTATCCCCGCCGAAGAAATGGCGGACCAGTTGATGGAGCCCGGTACACGGGATGCGGCTGTGGCCCTGCTCAAGAAGGTGCGCCCCGCTGTGGCGGCCATCCAGAACCGGGCCGAACGCGCCCGCGTGGTGGATGCGCTGCTCTCCACCATCCAGGGTCCCGATGTGATGAGCGGGATTGTTCAGGCCGCCCGGGACAGCGCACAGAAGGCCGCCGACACGGCCAGGCGCACCAGCTATGAGACTGCCTGCGCCGAGGCGCAGGCCGCCTATGCAGCCCGTAATCCCCACAAGGCGGGGAAGGAGGGGGAATGATGCCCCTTCGTCCTCAGACCATTGGCCGGGATATGTCCCATGGCTTTTCCGGCAGCTATGCCAGACAGCCGGATATGATCGTCACCACCGCCCCTTTGGGCGGAGCGGAGGACATACCCTTCGGGATGCCCCTGGTACGGGGGCAGAAGGGCGAGGTGATCCCCATGGGGGCTGGAAACACCGGAAACCAGTTCATCGGCGTGGCCGGCCGGGAGGTCAAGTCCGCGTCCGAGTTTTACAGCCAGAATGAGGGGCGGTACGGCCCGGGAGAACCAGTCTCCGTATTCCAGCGAGGGTGCATCAACGTAAGGTGCCGGAAGGGCGCTCCGGCGGTGGATGGAACAGTCTATGTCCGGGTAACTGCCAGCGGAGGCTATCAGCCGGGCGACTTCGAGGCGGAGGCGGACGGGGAAAACACTGTGGCGCTGGTCAACGCCCAGTGGGGCGGCCCGGCGGACGGGAATGGCGTGGCCGAGCTGCGCATTGCCTATGTGGGGCCAGTGCCCGCAGCGCAGGGCACTGCGGGGCCTCAGGGCCCCAAAGGGGACCCCGGCCCACAGGGGGAACCGGGACCGCAAGGGGAAACTGGGCCGCAGGGGCCCGCAGGACCGGAAGGCCCCAAAGGGCCAAAGGGTGACCAGGGGCCGGCCGGGCCGTCGTATACACTGCCCGCTGCCGCCGCAGCCACCCTTGGAGGCGTGAAGCAGATGGCCGCCATTGCGGACCTGAGCGCAGCCCCCACGCAGCAGGATTTCAACAACCTATTGGCCGCGCTCCGCACCGCGGGGATGCTGGCTACATCGTAAGGAGTGAATATTATGGGACTCAACCCCCAGGTGATCGGCAAGGAAATGCCCCACGGGTTTGCGGGCTGTTACGCCCGGCAGCCTGACATGATTGTAAACACGCGCCCCGCCGGAGGCGGCGCGCCCATTCCCTTCGGCACGCCGCTGAAATACGACGGAGCAGAGGTAGTCCCCATGGGAGCAGCCGCAACCGCGGCCCAGTTTGTGGGCGTGGCTGGAGCTGAGATCAAGAGCGCGCTCACCTATCTGGACCAGAGTCAGGGCCAGTATGCCCCTGGCGAGCCGGTGAGCGTCTTCCAGCGCGGGGCCATCAATGTGAAGTGCCAGCGCGGCACTCCCGCTCTGGGCGGCGCGGTCTATGTCCGCATCACCGCTAACGGCAGCTTTTCCACCGCCGCTGTGGGAGGCTTTGAGGCAGAGGACGACAGCGGCAAGGTGGTGCAGCTCACCAATTGCCAGTGGGCAGGGCCCGCCGATGCCAACGGTGTCGCGGAGCTGCGTATCCTGACCATGAACAACGCCTGATAGGAGGGACATAGAATGAGCTTTCAGAATGTAGGAACCTACAATGCGGGGGTGTTTACCCCCAAGGCGGCCGGTCCCGCCCCCGTGGGCGGCGTGCCCGTCATGGACGCCGACGGCATCGCCTCTGGGGGCGCCTTTCTAGTGAGTGAGCTGGAGAAGCGCGACCCCCTGATCCGCAAGCCACTGACCAGCTTTACCTATCCCAGGGACATCGTAATCCAGACCGGCGGCGGCTGGGTGGACTACGTGTCCGCCATGAGCGTGGCCTATGGTATCACCGGCGGCGCGGTCAACAGCCCCGTGACGGCCGGCGGCGCCAACGGCATTCCCGTGGTGCAGGCCAGTGTGGACAAGGGGGTATACAAGGCCCACGTGTTCGCCGCCGCCCTGCGGGTGATGTTCCAGGATATGCAGCGGGCCAACTACATCGGCCGCAGCCTGGACAACCTGCTCCAGGACGGCGTGAGAATGGCCTACGACAAGCACATGGACGCCAATGGTTATGTGGGTATCGGGGACTACGGGACCACCGGCTTGGTCAACAACCCAGACGCCACCGAGACCACCGCCGTCAACGGCGCAAAGGGCACCGCCGCCTGGGCCACCAAGACCCCCCAGGAAATCCTCAAGGACGTGAACGACGCCATTACCTCTGTGTGGGCCGCAAACGAGTACGACGAGACTGCTGTGCCCAACCACATCCTCATTCCCTATGAGCAGTACAACTACATCCTCACCACTATGGTTACCGACCTGGCCACCGAGACCATCTATGACTTCCTGCTGAAGAACAACGCGTCGGCCAAGAACGGCGGCTCCCTCTTCATCGGGGCCACCCGGTGGTGCAAGGGCGCGGGTACCGGGGACAAGGACCGGATGGTGGTCTATGTGAACCACGAGCGCTTCGTCAAGATGGACGAGCTGGTGCCCATGAGCCGCATTATGTCCGCCCCTAACGTGGCCAATGTGTGCTACGACACCGCCTACATGGCCAACCTCTCCGAGGTGCAGATCTTCTACCCCACCTCTATCCTGTACGTGGACGGCATCTGAGGAGGGCGCGCATGTTTGTACTGAGCAAACGGAACATTGTCATTCCCGCCCCGGACGGCTCCGCTGCCGTCCGGCTGCGGGCTGGCATGATGGAGACTGTGCCCGGCTGGGCGGCTGAGACGGACTATTTCCGGGCCCTTGTCAGAGATGGAAAAGTTGTGCCCTCCGGCACTTCCGACAGGGAGGGACAGAAAGCGGCGGAGAAAAAGGTAAAGACCCGACGGGGCGCGGAGACCACCGAGGAATAGGAGGCGGGAGCCATGTTCTACTGGGGCCAGCCGCAATTTTACGGGGTGCGGGCCGCGGCGGCCAACCTTGGCAACAGCGCGGGGAATTACACGGCAGAGCAATTCCAGGAGGATTTCCCGCAGTTCTTTACCGGGTTGGGGGAGAGCTTGCTGCCCAGGACCATGCTGGATGAGTTCATCCGGCAGGCCAATGCTGCCATCCAGCCGGACAAGTGGCTGGACGGCTGGCGGTACGCCGCAGGGCTGTATACGGCCCACTATGCCACGCTCTACCTGAAAACCTACGCGCCCTCCAGCGAGACGCCCGGGCAGGCCGCGGCCACCGGGGCGCTGGTGGGGGTGGTGGCCTCGGCCAAGCTGGGGCAGGACAGTGTCACTTATGACACAGACGCCCTCACGAAAGCGACGGAGGACTGGGGCGACCTGAACGCCACCCAATACGGGCAGCTTCTGGCCACAAAGGCCCGGCTGGTGGGCATGGGAGGGAGTTATGTCTTATGAATTTCCGCGACTGGTACACCGATACCGTGGACATCTGGCGGGTGGTTCCGGTACAGGATGGGAGCTTGACACGCCACGAGCGGAGAGAGCTGTACCGGAATATCCCTTGCCGCCTCTATCAGGTGGAAGCGCCGGAGATCCGCATGAGCCAGGCCGCGGCATCAGCAGACCAAAAGGACTGGCTCCAGTGTGACAACGAAGTGGACATCCAGGCGGGTGACGAGCTCATTATTCACCGGGGGGCGGTCCTCGGCAAGAGCATCCCGGACATACGCGCCTTTGCCTCCGGCCCCAACCACTTTTTTGAGCCCTTCGGGGCTATCATGCCGGGACTGGCCCACCAGGAAATCCGTTTGCTCCAGCAGGAGCGGGTGAAAGGCGGTGTGGAAGATGAACCTGGAGGAGCGCATAAGGCAGCTCAGACAGGCTAAGACGCAAATTCCGGGTATTCTGGCGCGGGCCGGAATGAATGCTGCCCTACGGGCCGTGGAAAAGGCAGTGGAGGAGACGCCGCCCACCGTCAACAGTCTGCGCGGAACCAACACCCGCACCGGAGAGATGAAGCAGCACTGGGTGACCGACAGCCGTCCCAGACCGGTACGGCAGGGGGACAGCTATGTGTCGGAGCTCAACAACGACAAGCAGTACGCCTCCTTTGTCAACGACGGGCACCGGATGGACCGCCACTTTGTGCCTGGGCTGGTCATCAATCCGGGCTCCGGGCTGCTGGAATTTAACCCAGACGGAACGGGCGGTATCGTGGTAGGTACCCGGACGGCCTATGTCCCCGGCCTGTTCATGGTAGACAAGGCGGTGGAGGAGTACCGCCGGGTACTGCGGGAGGAGTTGAAGGGATTGGAGGAGCTGATGGAATGAACCTGACTGTAACCACCATCGCCAAATCCTTGGCGGACTACCTGGCCCCCTGCTTCCCAAGTGTGGCCTTCTACGAAGACCCCAACCAGCAAGGCAGTATTCCGCCCTGCATGTTTCTCCAGACCCGTTACAACTATACAACCCTGGAGACCGGCGGGCTCTGGAGGCGGAGGCTGGGGCTTGACCTCACCTATCTGGAGGATTACAACCTGCCCGATCTGCAACAGCGGTATCAGCGCGCGGGGGAGACCCTGGATCTGCTGATGGAGACATTTCCTTATTCCGACGGGGAGACGGCGGGAACCATCCTGCTGCGGGCCCATGAACGGGAATGGCGCGTAGATCTGGACGCCCTGCACTATCGCTTCGAGCTTCTGGAGCGGGTGAGCATCCCGGAGGAGTATGTCAAGATGCAGACGATGGACTACGACGAGGAGGTCAAAAATTGAGCGCCAAAAAATTCAAGCGCGAGGTTCTTTTGAGGGCCCCCCGCTTTGCCAAGTACCAGCAGGACTTCCTCGGGGCAGTCCTGTGCAAGAGTGAGTACACCATCGCCGAGGCCGAGAGGGCGGTCAAGGCATTCTTCAAAGACAAGGAGCGTGATTGACATGGCAGGAGGCACCTGGACGAACCAGAACAAGATTCGGCCCGGCGTATACATCCGGTTTACCTCGGACCGGGGGCTGGGGCTCACGGTCAGCGACCGGGGCGTGGTAGCCATCGCGGAGGCCATGAGCTGGGGCCCGGTGGAGACGGTGCAGGAGATCGAGGCCGGGGCCAATATGACCCCCTACACCGGGTATGACATCACCAATCCCAAGAACCGGTTCCTCAACGAGATCTTCAAGGGCACCAACCGGACGGCGGCCCCCAATAAGCTGCTGCTCTACCGCCTGGGGGCCACCGGGCAGAAGCAGGCAAGCGCAGAGGTTTCGCCCCTGACGGCCACCGCAAAGTATCCCGGGGTTCGGGGCAACGATATCTCCATCGTCATTACCGAGCTGACTGACCCGGAGGATGCTTTCGCCGTGTCCACGGTGGTGGGCGGGGAGATTGTGGACCAGCAGACCGCAAAGACGGTGGAGGAGCTATCCGCCAACGACTGGGTGGCCTGGAGTGGTACCGGAGCCCTGGCCGCCACGGTGGGAAAGGCGCTCTCCGGCGGCGCCGATGGTTCTCCCGCATCCGCCGATTACACCGACTTCCTGGCAGCCATCGAACCCTACAAATTCGACGTACTCATTTACGACGGCGCCGACACCACCGTGCAGGACGCGATGGTGGCCTTTGTGAAGCGCCTGGCGGCGGAGGAGGGGGCTTATACCCAACTGGTGGCCGCGGGGCTCACCAACCCGGACGACCGCTTTGTGGTCAACATCATGAGCGGCGTTGTGCTCAGTGATGGCACCGCACTCACCCCCCAGCAGGTGACCTGGTGGGCCGGCGGGGCCCTGGCTGGGGCCCAGTATAACGAGTCCCTGACCTACGCCGCCTATCCCAACGCGGTGGACGTGTCCCCCAAGCTGACCAACTCCGGGTACATCGACGCCCTGACTGCCGGCCAGTTTGTCCTCTTTGCCGACGACGGGGTGGTGAAGGTGGAGCAGGATATCAACTCTCTGGTGACCTATACCACCGATATCACCGGGCCCTATCACAAGAACCGGGTGATCCGGCTGCTGAACACCATCGCCAACGACATCTATCAGCAGTTCTCCGATGGCTACATCGGCGTGGTCAACAACAACGAGCAGGGCCGCATGATGTTCAAGAGCGCCATCGTGGGGTATCTGCTGGACATCCAGGCCAATAACGGCATTCAGAACTTTGAGGCCGAGGACGTGACCGTAGAGCCCGGCGAGGCCATTGACGCCATTGTGGTCAACCTGGCGATCCAGCCGGTGGACAGCGTGGAGAAGATCTACGTCACCATCACCGTGAATTGAGGGAGGTGTGAATATGGCTTATCTGCTGGCAAAAGACACCGTCACCGGCGCGGAGGGCTCCGTGGTAGTTACCAAAGAAGGCCGGAACTATGTGGTGGCCGGTATGCGGAACATCACCACCAATGCGGAAATCCAGAGCAGCGATATGCGGGTCATTGGCACCCGCACCATCCAGGACAAGCCCAACGGGGCCAAGCTGACGGGGACCGGCAACATCTACTACGGCACCAACCTGTGGACGGACATGGTGCTCCAGTACATCCATACGGGCGTTATGCCGGAGTTTGATATTCAGATTACCAACTCCGATTCCGCTTCGGCGACACTGGGCTCCCAGGTTATGGCCTATTACGGATGCCACCTGACCGGCACCGTGCCCCTCTCCGTTCTGAACAGTGAGGAGACCATGCTGAACTATGACTTCAACTTCGCCTACACCCGCGTGGCACGGCTCCAGGCGTTCAACGATCCGGCCCAACTGGGTAATTAAGGAGGAACCGATATGAGTAAGCTTTCCGCATTTCTGCATCCCGTCACTACCTCGGAGGAGAAGGAGGTTGTCATCTCCAACCGCTTTCAGGACGAAAGTGGCCAGCCCGTGCCCTTCAAGATCCGGGCGCTGACCCAGGAGGAGAACGACGCCATCACCCGGCAGGCCACCCGCCGCCGGAAGGAGGGCGGACAGACAATCGAGCAGTTGGACAGTGTGGATTTCACCCGCCGCATGGTGGTGGCCGCCACGGTGGAACCCGACTTTTCCAGCAAGGAGCTGTGCGACGGGTGCGGCGTCCTGGACCCGCTGCTGGTGCCCGGTAAATTGCTGCTGTCCGGCGAGTATGCCCGGCTGGTCAAGGAGATTACGAAGCTGTCCGGCTTTGCGGAGCAGGAGGATGAGGTAAAAAACTGATGGACGGGGCCGGCTGGGACACGGAGATGCTGGTGGCATATTACTGCTTCGTGAACCTCGGCTGGGCCCCGTCCCGGTATGACGCCCTCCCGTCCAGGGAGAAAAGGCTGGTGACCGAGTTCGCCCTGAAAAGCATGAGAGACCAGAAGGAAGCCCAAGACCGGGCGAATCGGAGGTGAGAGCATGGCCGCAATTCGAGAAACCCTGATTCTGGAGGATAAATTCACGTCCACCATGACCCAGTGCTTACAGGTAGCGCAGAGGATGGCAAACATGCTGGACGATGTGCGGGCTTCCACGATGAATGTGGAAACCGCCGCTGCGGCCACAGCTGTACAGATGCAAGAACTTGCGGGGAAGATGACGCAGACCAACAGCCGGGGGACATCCCTGCTTGGTACGATCCGCAACCTCGCAGGCACCTTCTTGGGTATGCAGTCCGTCCGCTGGCTGGTAAACACCTCCGACCAGCTCACCAGCATCAACGCCCGGTTGCGGCTCATGACCGGCAGCGCCGAGGCGGCGGCCGCAGCCCAGGAAGAGATTTATCAGGCGGCCATGCGCAGCCGTGGAGCCTACGCCGATATGGCGGACTTTGTTTCCCAGCTCGGCACGGTAGCCGGGAACGCATTTACAGGAACGGACGAGCTGGTGGCTTTCGCCGAGCAGATTCAAAAGCAGATGGCTATCTCCGGGGCCTCCGGTGCGTCTGCCCAGGCCGCGCTGGTGCAGCTTACCCAGGGCCTGGCCTCCGGCACCCTGCGGGGCGAGGAGCTCAATTCGGTGCTGGAGCAGACCCCCATGATTGCCCAGACCATCGCGGAGTATATGGGCGTCACCATTGGGGAGATGCGGGAGCTGGCCAGCGAGGGAAAGGTCACCGCGGAGGTGGTCAAGAACGCCATGCTTGGGGCGGCGGAGGAGACCAACGCCCAGTTTGAGCAGATGCCCATGACCTGGGCGCAGGTGTGGACGATGTTCCAGAACGTCGCCATTCAGGCCCTTGACCCGGTGCTGGATGCAATCTCCTGGCTGGCAAATAATATCGACCTAGTGGGCCCCATTGTCCTGGGCCTGGGTGCAGCGTTCGGCGTGTTCCTTCTGGCAGCCAACTGGACCAACATTTGCACGGCGGCGACTACGGTCTTGACAACCGCACAGAAGATGCTTAGGGAGGTCATGGCGACCACCTGGGGGCTGCCGCTTATCATCATTGCGCTGGTGATCGGGGCCATTTACGCAGTGACGGCGGCGGTGAATCACTTCGCCGGGACCAGTGTGTCGGCCACTGGAATTATTGCCGGAGCAGTGCTCACAGTAGCCGCGATTATTGGAAATACAGTCATCGGATTGCTCAATGGAATCATTCAGGCTGTATGGTCTATCTTTGTGACGCCTTTTCTTGGAATCATCGAATGGGTCCTGAATGTTACGAACGGCGGGTTTGATTCGTTCGGCGGGGCAGTCGCCAATTTAATCGGAAATATTATCTCCTGGTTTCTAGATTTGGGCAAAGTTGTGACGAAGATTATTGACGCCATCTTCGGAACAAATTGGACCGCCGGCCTCACTTCGCTGCAAGACTCCGTCCTCAAGTGGGGCAAAAACGAAAACGCTATTACATTGGACAGGAATGCACCGACGATTGATTACCGGTTCAACTATGGAGATGCCTGGAACACGGGCTATAACTGGGGAGCCAATCTGTTCAGCGGAAATGGGAACGACGCCGTTGGCGCGGCTCTTTCCGGCGTGCCCTACGACGAGCTCTCCGGCCAGTTGGGTGATATCGCCGGGAGCGTAGGGAGCATCGAGAAGTCGGTCAAGATGAGCGACGAGGACATCAAATCCCTGGTGGACGTGGCGGAGCGGCGGTACGTGAACAACGTCAACCTGACGGCGCAGACTCCGGTGATCACGGTCAATGGGGCCAACACCGGGCGGACCGCCGCCGACCGCCAGAGCCTCGCCAATGCCATCCGGGACATTCTGATCGAGCAGACCGCCTCCGGCTCCACGCGCAGCACGGCGCGGCCCGCAAGCGGATAAGAAAAGAGGAGGCCGGTATGTCCGTCAATAACTTCGGATTGTTTTTCACGCGGGACGGTACGGTCATCCGCCTGCCGGTGAACCCGGAAAAGTTGCCCGTGGCCCGGGACAACGACAACAGCGAATACAACGTGCTGGGCATCGGCCCCATCATGATCCCCCGCATACCCAAGCTGCGGGAGGTGACCATTTCCTCCTTTTTCCCCGGTCGGGAGTTCTCTGGAATCAATCAATGGGGCACCTTCCACCCTCCTGAATATTACATCCAGTTCTTTGAGAGCGCCATGAACGACAAGGCGCCCATCATCTACACCCCCGTGCGGTACTATGAGAACGGGGAGCCATTCATGACTGGCGACACCGGCTTTGAAGTGCTGGTCACCCAGTTCAACACCGAGGAGCGCGGAGGGGAGACCGGCGATTTTTACTACGATCTGACTCTGACTGAGTATCGGGATTATACCCCGCAGTCTCTTTCTGCACAGAGCGGCCGGCAGCCCGCCGGGATGCCGGTGGAAGTCACAGCGGAACCCTCCCGCACAATCCCGCAAGGACAGCTTTATGCCGGTGCGGCGTGCATTGCCAACGGCTCCTATTTTTACACCAGCTACGGGGATGAGCCCCACGGCACGGCCTCCGGACGGAGGGTATTGGTGTCACGGATTGTAGACGCCACCCGCCCCGCCAGCGTCCACATCACAGACGAAGCCGGGAATCCCCTGGGCTGGATAGACAAAAACGCACTCCAGGTGGTGAACGATACGTGAAGACAGAGCTGATTATTGCCAACAAGTCCGGCGGGAAGATGTGGGAGATATCCAACTCCGTGCCGGAGGTTACCTGGAGCACGGAACGCACCGGTTCGCCGGGCACACTGAAATTCAATGTGCTGAAAGCCGGGGATCTGAGCTTCGCCGAGGGCGATATCGTCCGGTTCTCGGCGGACGGCCAGCTCCAGTTCTACGGCTGGGTATTCACCAAGAGCAAGGACCGCTGGGGGGAGATTCAGGTCACATGCTACGACCGCATCCGCTATCTGAAGGCCAACGCATCCTATAACTTTGAGGCGCAGACCGCCGGGGATATGCTCCGGCAGATCGCCGCCGACCTCCAGATTGACGTGGGGCAGGTAGCGGATACAGGGTACGCTATCCCGGACTTCTATAAGGAGGACGAGAGCTGCCTGGATATCCTGGGGGAGGCCATCCAACAGACCCTGCTCAACACCGGGAACATCTATGTACTGTTCGATGATGGAAACGGACTGGCCCTCCGGCAGCCCCGGGATATGGTCTCCAACGTGGTCATCGGCGACATGTCCCTGCTGACCGACTACACCTACAAGACCGACATCGACGAGCAGACCTACAACCACGTCAAACTGGCCCGGCCCAACGAGGAGACCGGCAGGGCGGATGTGTTCGTAGCTGAGGACAGCGCCACAATTGGACAGTGGGGCATGCTCCAGCTCTACCAGACGGTGGATGGTACCATGAATGACGCGCAGGTACAGGCCCAGGCCCGGGCCACCTTGTCGTGCTATAACCGCCGGATGCGGACGCTGAAGGTATCCTCCCTGGGGGTGCCCGGCCTGCGGGCGGGACAGATGGTGCTCATGAAGGTGCAGGGGCTTGGGGATATCAATCTCGACCAATACGTCCTTTTGGAGAAGGTGACCCACACCTGGGCAAATGACGACCACACAATGGAGTTTGAGACCCTGGGGCTGGAACATGTGTAAGAGGTGAGTGCGTGGATCTGAAAGATGTTCTGTACCAGATGATGCAGGAGAACACCGCCGCCGGGCAGCCAACAGACCTGCGGGTGGGCACGGTGACCAGAGAAGAACCGCTGGAGATTACCATTAACCCTGCCACATCTCCCCTGAGACGGAGGCAGCTCTGCCTCACTGAGCCGGTGATTGAGAAGAAAATCCCGGTGCTGGCCCACAGGCACCGGATTCAGACCCTCGCCCACACCCATGCCAACTCGGCGGGCACCACCACCACGGGACTGGACGGCTCCTACCTGGGGGAATACGCTCTGGTTTCTGAGGGGGCGGATGCCGCCCTACAGGGGGAGGACATCGTGTGCTGGGAGGACGGGAAGAAGCTGCCTGTCAAGGACGGTTTTATTATCCTGAACCGCAGGCTGGAGGAGGGGGACAGAGTGCTCCTGCTGCGGGTACAGCACGGGCAGAAGTTCATCGTCCTGTCCCGGATTTTTGAGGAGGAAGCCTGATGCCGACTTTGCCTACATCCGCTATCGACCTGTCCGCCGGGGTGTCCTTCGTCTCCCAGCCCTCCAGGACGTGGTATATCAACAAGGAAACCAACCGCATCCAGGGGGAATGTGACGGCTGGTATTCTGTCCGGCAGGCTGTGGAGGTCATTCTCAATGTGGAGCGGTTCCGCTGGCAGATTTATTCCCCCTACTCCGGGATGCAGTGGGATGGGCTCATCGGGCAGGACCCGGGGTATGTGGCCTCGGAACTTCAGCGGCGTATCACCGAGGCGCTGAAAATGGACGACCGGGTGCGGGGGATCTCCGGCTTTACGTATGCCGTGGAAGGGGATATGTTGAGGGCCTCCCTCACCGTGAGCACAGTATATGGAGAGATGCAGACCAGTGTGGAGGTGGATATCACTTGATTGACTTTACTCAAGAGACCTATGCGAGCCTCCGTCAGGAGATGCTGGACCGGGTGCCCGATACTTATGACAAGCGGGACACGGCCCCCATCCCGACGGCCATCTCTCCGGCGGCCTACACCCTGGCGGGGTTCTATCTCAGCCTGGATCAGGTACAGCGGGCGGCCTTCGTGCAGACAGCGGTGGGGGATTCCCTGGATATGTTGGCTGTGATTGGCGGCCTGACCCGATATCCGGCCTCCGCCGCGGTACGCCTGGGCGTGTTCAATACCTCTGTGCCCATTGGAGCCCGGTTCTCCACCATCAACGGAGCGGGCTCAATCAACTTTACCGTAACGGCGGCAACCGATATGGGGAACCAGTACCAGCTGGCCGCGGAGACCCCCGGCGCCATCGGAAACGAGTACACCGGGCCCATCCTGCCGATCACCGCCATCCCGGGGCTGACCAGTGCACAGATTACGGATATCCTGGTGCCTGGTGACGACACGGAGACCGACAGCGCATTTCGGGAACGGCTGATTGAGGCGCTCAATAACCGTCCCTTTGGCGGCAATATTGCCGACTACCGCCAGAACGTCCTCGCCATTGACGGCGTGGGCGGGGTGCAGGTATACCCCACCTGGAACGGCGGTGGCACTGTGAAGCTGTCCGTGCTGGGGGCGGACTTCCTGCCTGCCTCATCCACACTGGTGGAGAAGGTGCAGAATGCCATCGACCCGCCCCCCAACCAGGGGCTGGGGCTGGGCTTGGCCCCTATCGGGGCAAAGGTGACGGCGGTGGCCCCGACAGGGGTGGCGGTGAATGTCTCCGCCACCCTCCTGCTGGCCGCCGGACATGCCATCGGACAGGTGCAGGAACCGGTGGAGCAGGCCATTGAGACATATCTGCGCAGTGTGCGGCAGGGGTGGGACGCCAACGTGTCCTCCAACAACGTGTCCTACGCTGCCGATGTGTACGTGGCCAGGGTTACCGCCGCTATCGTAGGGGTGGCCGGCGTGGTCAACGCCACCAACGTGCAGCTCAACGGCGGTACGGCAGATCTCCTCCTGACGGAGACGGGCGAAACCCAGCAGGTGCCCGTAATAGGGACGGTGACGCTGAATGAATCCAATTGAGCTGGATACCAGCCTGCTGTCCCTGCTGCCCCCGTGGTACCGGGAGGTGCTGGACTATCAGCAGATCTGCTTGACCGAACAGCAGCAGTTTGAGGCCCTGGCGGAGGAAATCGTGGGTGTGGCTGACAATTTCTTTTTCCAGACGATGGACGAGAGGGCGGTTGGCATGTGGGAGCAGGTATTCCGAATTGTACCAAATCCACAGGTGGAAAGCCTGGCGTTCCGAAGGACCCGCGTGCTCAACCGCATTTCTACCCGTCCGCCCTATACCCTGGGATTCCTCTATCAAAAGCTGGACGAGCTGATTGGGCCGGGTGAGTGGAAGGTCACGGTAGACTACCCAAACTACACACTTTATATCGAAAGCGCGGCCCAAAACCAGAACTACGCCACTGAGCTGGCTTTCACCATCAACCGTATCAAACCGGCGCATATCGTGTGGGTCAACGCCCCGTTTGTGCGGACGGGGCTGCTGCTCTCCGAGACAATTTCGTCCGCGCAGAGAATTTATAACTACAAGCTGGGGGCGTGGGAGCTGGGGCGGCTGCCCTTCGCAACCGACGGCCCAGAGGGAGTGATTAAGATGCCTGAGATGCCATCCATCCAGCAGGCCCTTTTGGCCGGTGTGGCCAACTTCGCCAGCGGCGATGTGGCCTCCGCCCGGGTCAACGGAACAGTTGCGATTACCGGCCTGACCAAGACTGTGGAGGGGGCGGAGCTGACCGTCACCTATACCGTTCTGCCGTCCCAGGCCACAGAGATCACCGCCCTGGAACTGCTGGATGCAGAGGGGAATATCCTCACGTCCTCCACCGTGTATATCCCTGTTACCACGAATGTGGTCTTGAAGCACATTATCCCTGTAGCGGAAGGAGTGGTAAGCAATGGCTGAAAATCCGATCAAAACTCCGCTTCCGGCGGACTTGCCGGAGGACTGGACCGGCGGACAGACCGTGGCCCCCACCGGGGCAGAGGTGGGCTTGAGCGAGCAGCACGGCTACAACTACCTCATGGAGCAGGTCAACGCCGCGCAGACGGCCGCTAAAGAGATCGGAGAGGCATTTTCGGGACTGGCGACGCTGGGGCCCGATGGCAAGGTGCCTGGTGAGCAGCTCCCAAAGATGGACTATGACCCGGCGGGCAGCGCGGCGGCGGTGCAGCAGGCCCTGACCGCCCACACCGGGAACAAGGACAACCCCCATGCCGTCACGGCAGAGCAGGTGGGGGCCTCCCGCGCGGTCAAGGGCACCTATCCCATCGCGGCGGGGCAGGTCATCCAGGCAGGCGACGCGGTGGATGTGGTGGAGGGGCAGGTGCAGAAGAGCGCCACGCCGGTGGCAAATGTGGAGACGGTGTTTGATAACGTTGCTACTCTTGGTACTTCTGTTCTTCGCCTTTCAGACAATCTAAACGTTGTGTGTTACCTATATCAAAATGGTTCAACACATTGGCCTTGTGTTCATTTGGTTGATGATACTGGTAAAGTGGTCGGACAAACGAATAGGCAAGTCATAGAAAATGTCCATGCTTCCAATATTATGGCCGCCCGCCTGAGTGATACACAGTTTGTTGTGGGGTATATTGAAAATTACACTATAAAGGTCAATATTGGAACCGCAAATGGATCGAGCATTACTTTTGGCTCCTCCACCGTCCTGGAAAGTGGAGGAGTCACCTGTATTTCAATTGTTGCAATTAGTACAAACCGTGTGTTGATTACCCGGAACTTCGGAGGAAGCAATGAAATAAGGGCTGGTGTTTACTCGGTTACTGGAAACAAAATAGAAAATATTGGCGCTAGTATTGCCTTACCTGGGATTACAAGAGCCGACAATATTTCTACTACCTTACTTTCAAACAATTCCGGCGGAAATAATCGAGTATGCGTCTGCTTCTGTGATGGTGCTGACGGCAGCAAGGGCAAGGCGGCTATCATCACCGTCGACAGCTCCAATGCAGTGACGTGGGGCAATGTGGTGACATTTGAGGGTTCCCAAACTTTGACCCCTGATGTATGTGTAAGCGGCTCAGATGCAATAGTGTTTTTCAGAACCACATATACATCGTCGACGGTTGCGAATCAACATGTTCGCCTTCTAAAAGTATCAAACAATGTGATTTCCCTCCCAAATGAGAAAAAAACCATTTGGAATCGGGGAAGCGGAAATGCAGAGAATCCAATTAGCATATCTCAGGTGGGTGAGAAGTATGTCTGTCTAATCCCTCCAGGAAACAGTACGTACAGAAGTCCTGCAATTGTTGTTTCAAGAAATGCAGATACGCTTGAACCTGGGGAGACGTTCCAATTTAGCAAGAGCATTGCAAAGGCACTCAGCGCATGCGCAATCTCGGACAATAACTTGATAGTCGCCTATGCTGATGCTGGAAACCTTAACTACGGCACCGTTACCACTTTGACCGTCTATGGCAACCAGATCGCGGGCGGCCTTGTGGACGGGAGCCAGGACGCCATCGCCCTCCAGGGCGGCACAGCCGAACAGAGCATCGAGGTCATCTACTCCGGCACCGTGGCGGCAGATTGGGTGACGGATGGGCAGGTCATCAGCAGCCCCGGCGTGTACGGCGCTGGTGTGCTGGACGGGGTGCTCCAGGTGTGGAGCAAGGATAGGCCAGATAACGTCGTAACGGGAACGTACATTGGCGATGGTGCTCCTAGCCAAACAATACAATTAGGCTTTACGCCCAAAGCTGTATTGGTTTGCCAAAACGGTATACTTAGCCGGGGATACCAAAATCATTACGCCGAAGGGTTGGCGCTTGATGGATATCCAGCCGCAGCGTCCAATAGCAATGTCGTGAGCGTTGTAGAGGGTGGATTCCAAGTATTTGACGGGACTAGCGCCAATTACAACGGCCGCACCAATGTCGCCAGCCAGAAATATTATTATTTGACTTGGAAATGAGGTGAACTGAAATGACAATTATCAAAATTAACCCGCTGGAAAGCGGCCAGCATCCGATCCAGAGCCAGAGCCACCGGCGCGCCTGCTGGCTGGAAGGCTACATAGAGGTGCCCGCCCACCTCCATGACGCGGTGTGGGCGACCTATGGCTGGTGCGACCTCCAGATTGAGGAGGGTAAGCTGGTGGGTGTCACGCCCACGGAGCGGCCTCCAGAGCCGGAGCCGGAGCCCCAGCCGCCCTCTGAGGAGGACATCACCTTGGACATGCTGGCCGAGCACGAGGAACGACTTTGTATGTTGGAGCTGACCGCTAACTGAGAAAGGAGAATGCCATGACAACTGTATACAACCTTTGCAAACTGCTCATCCAGAAGAACCGAACCGACGGCCTCCAGGACAAGATGGATGTCTATCTCGCCGCCGACCGGCTCACCCCGGAGGAGTACCAGGAGCTGGCCGGGCTACTGGCGCCGGAGAAGGCATAAAAAAAGCCGCCCTGTTCGGGCGGCAAGGGTTAATCCTTTAAAAAGTAAGACCGTGACAGCACAGACCATAGAGTCACTGGGAGGTAAATCCATGATCAAAGGAAGAAGGCTGTCACGGTGAAGTCAGTATAGCACACAACACACAGAAAGGGAAGATATGAGTCGATACAAAATTGCGGTTTACCCGCAGGCACAGTACCGTTTCCGGCTTTATGACGATACAAAAATGCTGGACTGGCCGGAGATTCAGCGCCAGACCGGGGCGTATGCCCTGGTCAACCTGGGCTATTTTGACCTGAGCAGCTTTGAGCACCAGTGCGCGATTATGGTGGGCGGCAAGTGGGCCCATCCGGTGCGCTGGCATGAGTACGGCATGCTCATTGACCAGGGCGGCCACCTTACCCTGGGGACAGAGGATCAGGCCGTCTGCGATTACATCATCGGCTGCCCCACGGTGGACGTGGAGGGGCGAAGGTATAACACGAGCGCCGGAGGACGCAACGGATGGACATATACCGGCCTCAAGGCTGACGGCACGGTGGTGGCCCTGCTCTGCCCCAAGGATACGCCGATGGAGACGGGGGAGCTGGACAAGGTCATGCGGGATGCCGGGTGCGTCACCATCTGGCGGTGGGACGGCTCATGGTCGTCCCGCGGCACACTGGGGCCGGGCCTGGACGTAATACCCAGCCAGTACCGGGCGTGCCGCTCCTGGCTGCTAATCCACAAGAGAGAGGGCGACACAGAGGAGCCGCCGGAACAAGAGGACAAGCCTATGAGCAAGTACACCGTGACGCCCAGCATCGGCGTCAACATCCGCAGCGGCCCCGGCACCGGCTACGGCAAGGTGGGGGCGTACCCCATGGGCACGGTGGTGGACGTACTGGAGGTCCGGGACGGCTGGGGCAGGACGACCAAGGGCTGGGTGTCCCTGGCCTATCTGGAGGCCGTGGAGGGCCCTCAGAGGGCTACAGCCAACGGCATCGCCATCCAGGAGCATATCATCTCCGACGGGCGTAAAAACCGGCCGGGCAGGGACACCAACCCGGACACCTACATCACCATCCATGAGACCGGCAACACGGCTAAGGGCGCCGACGCCGCGGCCCACGGGGCCTATCTGGACAGCGCCGCCGGGGAGGATGCTCTGGTGAGCTGGCACTACACCGTGGACGACCACGCCATTGTCCAGCACCTGCCCGACTACGAGACGGCCTACCATGCCGGGGACGGCAAGGACGGGCCGGGCAACGCCACCAGCATCGGCATCGAGATCTGCGTCAACGCCGGGGGCGATTTTGCCCAGGCTCAGGCCAATGCCGCCAGCCTGGTGCGCCTGCTCATGGAGGAGCACGGTATCCCCATCGACCGAGTGGTGCAGCATGCCCACTGGAACGGCAAGGACTGCCCCAAGACCATCCGGGCCACCACCGGGGCCTGGGAGGCGTTCCTGGCGCTCTGCCGGGGAGAGCCGGCGAATGTATCCAAGTTGGACACCGACGTGGACACGCTGGCTAATGTCGGCATTATCGACCAGCCCGACTACTGGAAAGCCGGGAACTACTCCAAGGATACTGTGGAGGCCCTGATCGGGAAAACGGCGGATTATGTAAGGGAGGACGATTGATATGGAGCATATCAACGGATTCAAGGCGGCGGTCGCCGCCGTGCTGGGCGGTCTGACGGCCCTGTGGGGCTGGTTTGGCTGGCTGGTGCTTGCCTGGCTGCTCTGTATGGCGCTCGACTACGGCACCGGCACCGCCGCCGCCCTCCGGGCCGGGGAGTGGTCGTCCAAGGTGGCCAGGGACGGCCTGTGGCACAAGCTGGGGGCCGTGGTGGCCGTCCTGGTGGCCGCCATTCTGGACGGGGTGATCGGTTTGATTCTAGCCAACATCCCCGCCCTGGAGATGCCCTTCCAGTATGAGGTATTTGTGAGTGTTCTGGTGCTGGTCTGGTATATCATGACCGAGCTGGGGAGCATTGTGGAGAACATCGGTGCCCTCGGTGCGCCTGTACCTGCATGGCTCCGCAAGGCCATCGCCGCCCTGGAGTCCACTGTGGACGGCGCGGGGGACAAGCTGGGCGGCGGTGACCAGAGAGAAAGTAAATAGGCAAGAAAAAGGGGGCACCAAGATTAAGTGCCCCCTCTCGTTATTGACATCCATAATACTCCATGATATCCTAGGATAAAATAAAAGAATCTAAAAAATATTTGGGTAATGCATGGGTAAAACTGGGCGATAGGTTGCGGAGCTACTGCGGCGCAATGGAAACGGAAAATATTTGGCAGACTGTAAATCTGTTGCGATTCGCTTCGGTGGTTCGAATCCACCCTCCTCCACCAAAAAATGTCTCGCCAGTCGGCGGGGCATTTTTTCGCATCTGGGATCTCCAAATGGTGATACTGAACGAATGAAATAGAACTTATGTTCGATTACGAGGCTATAATAACACCAAATGGAGATAACAGTCAAGGGTTTTTTCCTGGTTTCTGTTGCAAATGGTGATAAAATATGATAGGATAGCCCCAATAATGGGACAGGAGGGACGGACAGATGGAGCGGGAGAGCAGCCTTGGCGGCCGCCTGCGCCGCCTGATGGAGGAAGAGGGACTCAGCTATGAGCAGCTGGGGGAGCGCCTGGGGATGAACCCGCAGACGCTGAACCGCTATGTGCTGGGCCAGCGGGAGCCGAAAATCGGCACGGCCTCCGCCATGGCCGCCGCCCTGGGTGTGGATCCCCTGTGGCTGTTGGGCTACGATGTGCC
>UMGS01004129.1_pt1 | contig 29170 bp, 28 predicted proteins | sample 1965341 | NCBI WGS metagenome assembly UMGS01 (sample SAMEA4836079, study PRJEB28245) | human gut metagenome | biome: gut microbiome; material: fecal sample | place: Denmark | collected 2008 | reverse complement strand
CAAGCAGGATGTCAGCAGTTCGATCCTGTTATCGCCCACCATACTAAGAAATATTACCCTCATCTTTGATGAGGGTTTTGTTTTTATATAGTTTAGAAATTAAAGAAGGTGAAACAAAGTGACCGTTTTAAAACGATATTGTTTGTTTATATGTGGAATTTTCTTTATGGCATTAGGCATTGCTTTAATTATTCAAAGTTTCTTGGGAACATCGCCGATTTCAAGTGTACCTTATATCTTAAGCTTTCGTTATCCGATTACTTTAGGTGGTTTTACATTCATTGTTAATATGCTTTTTATTATAGGGCAAATATTTATTTTACGACGGCAGTTTCAGTACATTCAATTTTTGCAGATTCCAATGACGCTAATTTTTAGTTGTTTTATAGATCTGGCGATGCTTTTATTTTCTCTGATACAGCCAGAAAATTACTTATTTAAATTATTATTATTGTTTATTGGCTGCGCTTTGTTGGGATTAGGAGTCACGTTGCAGGTAATTGGCAATGTAGTTATGATGTCAGGCGAAGGCTTAGTAAATGCGATTGCAATGCAGTGGAAGTTTAATTTTGGTTATACAAAAATCGCTTTTGATGTTTCACTTGTAATTATAGCGCTTACGTTATCTTTGATTTACTTTGGCGAAATTCATGGGATTCGGGAAGGTACGGTGATTTCCGCTTTTTTGGTAGGTAGCATGGTAAGAGTTTATTTACCGAGGCTTAGTTATCCTGATGAACATGGCAATTTAATTTTTTGTTTGCCATTTTTCAAAAAAAGATTAAATGTAAAATAAATTCTAAATTGCATAGAATAAAAGCAAGCCTTTTGTTTTTTCTACTTACGGTATATAATAATTACATTGTAAAAGACGGAAAGAGGGATAAATACATGGATAGAAATTCGCAATGTTGGTGTGGAAGTGGGAAAAAATACAAAAAATGTCACTTGGAATTTGATGAAAAGATAATGAGTATAAAACTGGATTTTTATAAAGGTCAAATTCGCCCACCTCATACAATTATAAAGACACCAACCGATATTGAAGGAATAAAAAAAAGTGCGGTCATTAATGATGCAGCATTAGATTTAGTTGCAGAGCATATGAAAGTTGGCGTTGATACAGAGATGCTAAACCAATTGGCTCATGAATATATTGTTTCACAAGGTGGCATTCCGGCTTGCTTAAATTACGAAGGATATCCAAAGAGTATTTGTGTTTCAATTAATGATGTTGTATGTCACGGAATTCCATCTAAAGATACAATTTTAAAAGATGGTGATATTGTCAACGTGGATATCACAACGATTTACAATGGATATTATGCGGATGCATCAAGAATGTTTATGATTGGCAATGTAAGTGAAGAGGCTGAAAAATTGGTTCGTGTAGCACGTGAATGTATGATAAAAGGAATTGAAGCTATTCGTCCATGGGGATTTTTGGGAGATATTGGTGCAGCTGTACAATTACATGCGCATGCGCATGGTTATTCAGTAGTAACGGATTTAGGAGGACATGGGATTGGAAAGAAATTCCATGAAGAACCATTTGTACCTCATGTTGGTGAAGCTGGAACAGGAATGCTTCTTGTACCAGGTATGGTATTAACGGTTGAACCAATGATTAATACAGGAAAATATGCTGTTTATATAGATAAAAATGATGATTGGACTGTTTATACAAAAGATCACTCGCTATCTGCACAGTGGGAACACACCGTTTTAATTACTGATGATGGTGTAGAAATTTTAGCAAAATAAATCATTTTAAAAATTATTGAAATATCTTTAAAAATTGTGTTGACAATCTATTTGTTTATATATATAATATTACAAGTAAAGCACGTGACTCTGTAGCTCAGTTGGATTAGAGTATTTGACTACGAATCAAAGGGTCGCAGGTTCGAGTCCTGCCAGGGTCACCATTTATTTATAAAGAAGTTGACATAAAGTTATTGCTTTGTTATAATAAATGACGGTTTACAGCAGTTTTTATGGTGGCTATGGTGAAGCGGTTAACACGCCGGATTGTGGCTCCGGTATTCGTGGGTTCGAGACCCACTAGTCACCCCATAAAATACTGGGGCATAGCCAAGTTGGTAAGGCACGGGACTTTGACTCCCGCATGCGTTGGTTCGAGTCCAGCTGCCCCAGCCATATTGATCCACTAGCTCAGTCGGTAGAGCACCTGACTTTTAATCAGGGTGTCCCGCGTTCGAGTCGCGGGTGGATCACCATTTATGAGATAGAAGTCCTTTAACACATAGGTTAGAGGGCTTTTTGTTATTTTATTATCATAAAGGAATTTGAAATGGAAAAGAAAAAAGGAATTTTAATTACAAGTTTTGGATCTGCAAATTTAAACGCACATTCATTATTGAATGATTTTGTTAAACAAGTAGAATTGAATTTTTCAGATGCAGTTGTCAAAAACGCTTTTACTTCAGTATTTATTTCTAAAAAGCTTAACGACAAAGGAATTACTGTTAAAAGTGTTCAGGAATGTTTAGAAGACTTTGCACAAGCAGGTATTTTAGATGTTGTTATACAGCCAACAAATTTGGCGACAGGAAAAGAGTATGAAGAGAAAATTGTTAAAGTTGCAGAAAAAATGAGGCGGATTTTTAACAGTTTAAAAATTGGAAAACCATTAATGTATGTTGGAACTGCGAGCGAAAATGAAGTGAATTATACTTTATTAGCCCTTGCACTACAAAAGCAGTTTAAGAATTTCGATGATTGTGAATTTGTTTTCATGGGGCATGGTGTAAAAAATCGGTGCTTACAAGAATATAAATTATTGCAATCAACATTTAATAAAATGAAGCTTCCTGTATTTATTGGGTTAATGGAGGAATGTTTTAGTCTTGAGCATATAGTAGAGTGTTTGGCGGTAAAGTCTAAAGGCAGGAGAATTATCCTCATGCCTTTATTATTTATTGCAGGTGGACATGTAGAACAGGAATTGCTGACTGATGATAAAAGTTCATGGAAAAATAGATTAAAACAGGCGGGGTATGAGGTGGAAGTTTATCCGCATGGAATTTGTGAAAATAGAGAGGTACAAGAGATTTACATAGGGAAAATTAAGAAATTGTTATAGTCTTTATTGACAGTGGTATTCATTAATGGTATTATTGGACACGAATCGATTCAATTGTAAAATTAAATAAAAGAAACAGGTGTCCGCAAGGACTTAATAGGGAAGTTGGTTGAATGCCAACGCGGTCCCGCCACTGTAATAGGGAGCAAACTCAAAAATGTCACTGGAAATAATTCTGGGAAGGCTGAGTGAGCGATGAACTAGAGCCAGGAGAACTGCCTGTTTAACATCACCGTTATACCTACGAGCGATAGGGAGGGGGATTCGTCAGTCTTATATTTATTACTGAATATGATGAACCTTTTCTATGCGAAGTAGAAAAGGTTTTTATTTTTCTAAAGATGAAAATATGGGAGGATTTTATGAAAACTTTATTATGTGGAGTAATCGCAGTTGTTTTTTCTGTTTCAGCGGTATTTATGACGGGAGCTTCTGTTGCACAGGCAAATAGTAAAAAAGCTTTAGTTGTTGTAAGTTTTGGTACTACTTTTGAGGAAGCTAGACAAAATGATATTGAGGGGATTGAAAATGCATTAAAGAAGGCTTTCCCTGATCGTGAGTTTAGAAGAGCGTTTACATCTAAAATAGTAATGAAACGTATGTTAGAAAACCAAGGAATTAAAGTAAATGATTTAGAAACAACATTAAAAGAATTAAAAGCAGAAGGATATGAAGATATTTTAATTCAGCCAACGCATTTGATTCATGGAGAAGAATACGAAGGAAAAGTTTTAGGAACAGTTAGCAAATTTGAAAAGGAGTTTGCTAAAGTTTCCGTGGGAAAACCTTTGATGACTGACGAAAAAGATTATGCAATTGTGGCTGCTGCTTTAGCAACACAATTCCCAGCTTTAGAAAAAGATGAAGCTGTCATTTTCATGGGGCATGGCTCGCCGCGTGATAATAATAAGTCATTTGGCAACACTTATAAAACATTACAAGCTGCATTTGATGCTGAAAAAATGTCTGTTTTAATTGGTGTTGTTGAAGAAGTTGACCATCCAAATTTTGAAGACATGTATGCGATGTTTAAAGAACGTGGATATAAATCTGCAGTATTTATGCCATTGATGGTAGTGTCTGGTGATCATGCCAATAATGATATGGCTGGTGATGAAGAAGATTCTTGGAAATCTATGATTGAAAAGGATGGTTATAAAACTAAAGTTCAATTTGGTGGAATTGGACGTAACGTGGCAATTCAAGCAATTTATGTAGAACATGCTCTTGAAGCTTTGAAATAATAAAATATTAAAATATATGAAAAGATATGCATTAAGGGTGCATATCTTTTCATATATTTAATCTAGTTAAAGACTTTAGTTATGAGACGAACTGTCGATAAAGTTCACTTATAAAAAATTTTTTCAAGTGTTAAATCCTTGGGATTTGTAAGATATTTAATAATTTCTACTAAAACGACAAGGAAAATCCACTTTTATATAGTATTTCTACTTATAGGGTATTTTTTGATACGTTTAATATGTATACAAAATACGAAGAAAGGTGGGGTTTTTATGAATGGAGAGCCAGTAACAACAAATCCCTTTTTAATCATGTTAATTAACATGACCATTGTATTCGGCGTTTTATGGTTGCTTGGATGTATGATTAAGTTTATTCATTTTATTGATCCGACGAAGAAAAAAAACACGGAAAAAATTATTCCGACTGCACCTATGCAGCCAGCGACTGTTGTTGTTTCTGAAGATGATTTACCAGATAAATTACAGGAAAAAGAGTTGGTTGCAGTTATTACCACAGCAATTATGGCGTATGGGTATCGCGACGTGAGAATTACCTCGATAAAAGAGATACACGATTAACTTTATTGAAGTAAAAAGAATTATTTACAGGAGGTATAAATAAATGGAAGCATTTAGTATTGCGTTGCAGTCAGTTTGGGCGAATAGTGGATATGCCGGGTTTAGTATAGGCAATGGCATCATGATTTTAGTTGGTATTCTTTTATTGTATTTAGCGTTTGGCAAAAAATTTGAGCCATTATTATTAGGTCCAATTGCATTTGGCTGTCTTTTAGCAAATATACCCAAGACTGGTTTTGATGTTGAGCCTGGTGTCATGCAGGCGATTTCTTACGGAATTCAATATGAAATCTTTCCACCGTTGATTTTCTTAGGTGTAGGTGCAATGACAGATTTTGGGCCGCTCCTTGCAAATCCCAAAATGTTATTACTAGGTGCAGCAGCACAATTTGGTGTTTTTGCGGCTTTAGCAAGTGCAATGTTCTTTGGGTTTACTGTACAAGAAGCATCTGCGATTGGGATTATTGGTGGGGCAGATGGTCCTACAGCAATTTATATGACAATTAAATTAGCGCCTCATCTGTTAGGTGCAATTGCTGTCGCCGCATATTCATATATGTCGTTAGTTCCACTCATTCAGCCGCCAATTATGAAACTTTTAACAACAGAAAAAGAACGTGCGGTACAAATGGGACAATTACGTGAAGTAACTAAATTTGAACGTATTGCATTTCCTGTAGTATCTACGATTGTAATTAGTTTATTATTACCACCAATTACTTCATTGATTGGTATGCTTATGCTCGGAAATTTATTTAGAGAATCTGGAGTAACAGACAGATTGTCAGATACAGCGCAGAATTCTTTAATTAATATTGTAACAATTTTCTTAGCGACAGGAACTGGACTTACGATGTCAGCAGAAAATTTCTTACATATACAAACAATAAAAATTATCGGGTTAGGTTTATTTGCTTTTGCAGTTGGTACAGCATCTGGAGTTCTTTTAGGTAAAGTTATGTACTGGACAAGTGGAGGAAAAATTAATCCATTAGTTGGTGCAGCGGGCGTTTCAGCTGTTCCAATGGCAGCGCGAGTATGTCAAGTTGTTGGTCAAAAGGCGAATCCATCCAATTATTTGTTAATGCATGCAATGGGGCCTAATGTTGCTGGTGTAATCGGCACTGCTGTTGCAGCAGGAACTATGTTGGCTATGTTCAAATAATGTGGTATGCTATAATAGCATATTTGGTTAGGTAAGTTAGGAGGATAACGAATGTCAGGAATTTTTTATGGTATCGGCGTTGGGCCTGGGGATCCAGAATTATTAACGGTGAAGGCAATCAATGCGATTAAAGAAGTCGATATCATTATTGCACCAAAAACTGAAAAAAAAGAGGATAGTGTAGCACTTTCTATTGCTAGGCCATATCTTCGTGATGATGTAGAAATTGTAAAACAAGTTTTCCCAATGGTAGTCAACTTTGAGAAATCACCTGAAGCGTGGGAAAATAACAAAAATGAAATTTTAGCATTACTAAAAGCCGGTAAAAAGGTTGCTTTTTTAACTTTAGGTGACCCAATGTTTTATAGTACATATATTTATGTTTTTAGATTGTTAGAAAACGAAGGGTATCCAATTGAAACAATTCCAGGAATACCAGCTTTTTGCGCGATAGGGAGTAAACTTGGTTATCCTCTAGTTGAAGGTAATGATATTTTAACGATTATTCCAGCAACAGCAGAAGAAGCTAAAGTAAAACAGGCAATTGCTGTATCTGATAATGTAGTTTTGATGAAAGTATATAAGAATTTCTCTGAAATCGTAGATTGTTTAACAGAGAATCAGTTAACGGATAAAGCGGTTATGATTAGTCGTTGTGGATTGCCGGAAGAAGAAATTATTCATGATTTAGAAAAAGCGAAAGATAAAAAAGTTAATTACTTATCGACTATTTTATCTCGTCGTAGATAGTTTTCTCAGCTTCATCTGGAATTATGTTCCACGTGAAGCTGAGTTTATTTTAAGGTAAAAGAAGAGGAAAAGATTTATATGAGAAAGTTTAAATATAGAAGTCTCTTTATTCTTGCCATTGTGATTGCTTTATCGATTATAGCTGGATGTGGCAATCAAAAACAGCAGATGGATACTGCTGATTCAGCGGAGAATAAAATAACGGTTATTGATGATTTAAATCGAAGCGTATTCATTGATAAATATCCTAAAAAAATCGTAGCATTATCACCGTCTTTTTTAGAAATTCTTAGTGAAGTTGACGCAGAGCTCATTGGCAGACCAAGCTCGAAATCTAATGTTCCCGAAAATTTCAAAGCAATAGAAGAAATTGGCGCTGTTTATCAGATTAATATTGAAAAAGTTGTCGGGCTTCAGCCTGATTTAGTCATAGCTTATGAAGGTATGCATAATAAATTTATTCCAATCTTAGAATCAAATCATATTCCGGTGATTGTATTAAAAATGAAAACATATGAAGATGTAATAGATAAAATTCAATTATTAGGGAAAGTTGTTGGAAATGAAGCTAAGGGACAAGCATTGGTTGAAAAAATGCAAAAAGAAGTGAAAAATATTGTTGATAAAGTTCCAAAGGAAAGCAAACGAGTGGCAATTCTTCATTCTACAGCTAAAAGTGTAACCGTAGAACTGGATAGTAGTATAGCTGGGTCTACTGCAAAGATGCTTGGTTTTAAAAATGTTGCTACAGGTAGCAAAGCTTTAGAAAGTGATCCTGACTCTACTCCATATAGTTTAGAAAAATTAGTAGAAAGTAACCCAGAAGCTATTTTTGTTGTTACTATGGGTGAACTAGAGGCGATAAAAAAACGAATGTTAGAAGATGTAGAAAGTAATCCTGCTTGGAATTCTTTAGAAGCGGTAAAGAATAAAAAGATATATTTCTTGCCACAAGAGTTATTTTTACTTAATCCAAGTATTCACTATCCAGAAGCAGTTCATAGGATGGCTAAATTAGTATATCCAGAGGTATTTATGAATGGAGAATAATCCAATACATGAAAATGAATATAAAAAGTTTGGGATTCCAATTAAAGTATGGCGGATATCTGTTCTCATTTTATTTACGATATTAATGCTTGGAGGAATTATGATCAGCTTGATTAAAGGAGCTGTAGATATTTCTTATCAATCTATTTATCAAGCATTATTTAGTGGGATAGTAGGAACAAATGAGCAAATTATTTATAATATTCGATTGCCGCGAACAATTGTTGGACTTTTAGTAGGAATGAATTTAGCATTATCGGGAGCAATTTTACAAGCGATTATGCGAAATCCATTAGCTGATCCACATATCATTGGGATCTCATCAGGCGCAGGACTCGCAGGAGTTACAATTATGATTCTATTTCCGGCAATGGAATATTTGATTACACCTGTAGCTTTTATTGGTGCAATGCTCGCAGCCGTTTGTATTTATATCTTAGCTTGGAAAGGTGGAATCAGGCCCGTTCGTATTATTCTGGCTGGCGTAGCAGTTTCGGCTTTTCTTGGTTCGGGAATATCTGCATTGATGATTTTTTATAGTGACAGAGTCCATGGAGCTTTGATGTGGATGGTTGGAGGTCTCGCAGCGCGTAGCTGGCCGCATGTCGATATTATTCTTCCTTATGCTATTATTGGTTTTCTTCTTGCTTTCTTCGGTGCGAAATATCTTAATATTTTGCAGCTAGGTGATGAGATTGCTCGTGGACTAGGTGTTAACGTGGAATTAACACGTATTCTGATGACTGCGGTAGCAGCGCTTTTAGCGGCAAGTGCAGTAAGTGTTGTTGGTTTATTAGGTTTTGTTGGATTAGTTGTTCCACACGCAGCTAGATTGATTATCGGGTCTGATTATCGGTACCTGGTTCCTGCTTCGGCATTATTAGGAATGTCGGTAGTTACATTTAGTGATACGTTTGCACGTACGGCATTCACTCCAATAGAATTACCGGTAGGGATTATTATGGCGTTTATTGGTGCTCCTTTCTTTTTGTTTTTATTAAGGAGAGAGTTGTAATGAAAATTTTAAAAGGTGAACATATTACAGTAGAAATAAATGAAAAGGTTATTTTAAAAGACATATCAGTACAAATAGAACGGGGCAAACGAACCGCTATTATTGGGCCTAACGGATCCGGAAAAAGCACGTTATTAAAAGCCTTATCAGGTTTGATAAAGTGTAAGTCAGGCTCTATATCTTTTATGGAAGAAGACATTAAAAAAATGGGTAGGAGAGAATTGGCGCAAAAAATGGCAATTTTACCGCAGGCACCCCAAGTTCCGGCTGATGTAACGGTAAAAGATTTAGTTGAATACGGACGCTTTCCGCATCGGAAGTGGTGGGCTAAGTCAGAATTTGACGAAAAGGATACTGTAGAGTGGGCGTTAAAACAAACGGGAATTCTTTCTTTGCAAAATAGATTCGTAAATACTTTGTCGGGTGGAGAAAGACAACGTGCTTGGATTGCAATGGCACTAGCACAGCAACCGTCTTTATTAATGCTTGACGAACCGACTACGTATTTAGATATTTCACATCAATTAGAAGTGATGAATATTATTAGCGAACTAAATAAAAAAAATGGGATTTCTATTGTTATGGTATTACATGATATTAATCATGCCATGCAATTTGCTGATGAAATTATCATTGTGAAAGATGGAAAAATTGAAGGACAGGGCAGTCCAGAAGATGTAATTGATGTAAATATGTTTGAACGAGTATTTGGAGTAACAGCAGAGGTCTTTAAAAATAAGGCTGGAAAGTATATCTTTATGCCTATACAATTAGAAAAATCGTAAAATAGCTGTTGATTTTTTTATTTAGAGGAGTAAAATAAATAGTGAATTCGGGGTGTAGCACAGTTTGGTAGCGCGCATCGTTCGGGACGATGAGGTCGCAGGTTCGAATCCTGTCACCCCGACCACCATGAATTCCAGGGACTTGGCAGTGTGCCAAGTCCCTTTTTTGATGAAATAATGTAGTTGAGTGATTGCTGCTTTTTACAATCTCTTCATATGATTTGTATAGCATCATAAAATGATAAAGATTATCTGTATCATCAGATTATATGTTGGATTCTTCATAAATTATTGTTTACATGAATAAGATATTTCAAATAGGTGTTTATGTATTGGAGGATATTTATGGGGTATTATGTTAGTGCTGCAGAAGATATAAAAATTTATGTGGAAGATTTGAACCCAGAAGGGAGAAAGACAATTCTATTTGTTCATGGTTGGCCGGGAAGTCATAAATTGTTTGAATATCAATTCGATTGTTTACCAAAGCTGGGATATAGGTGTATCGGGATCGATACCAGGGGATTTGGAAATTCTGATAAGCCTTGGACGGGGTATGATTATAATACATTGGCTGATGATATTTGGTATGTTATTAATGCATTAGAATTAAAGGATATTATACTGGCAGGACACTCAACAGGAGGCGCAATTGCTATTCGATACATGGCTCGGCATCAGAGTAATGGTGTATCAAAGCTGGCTCTATTTGCAGCAGCAGCACCCAGTCTGATTAAACGCCCGAACTTCCCGTATGGATTGGATAAGGAAATCGTTGTACAATTGATTCATCAAACAGATGCAGATCGACCTAAAATGCTTCAGGATTTTGGCAATATTTTTTTCTTTCAACATATTACACAAGCTTTCTCAGAATGGTTCTTTCAGTTAGGATTACAGGCAGCTGGATGGGCCACTGCGGCGATTGCAAATATGTGGATTCGTGAGGTTTTATTTTCTGATCTTGAAACAATTACGGTTCCAACTTTAATTATTCATGGTATTCATGATCAAGTTGTTCCTTTTCAACTTGGTGAAATACAGAGCAAAAGTATCAAAAGTTCAAGGCTAGTACCATTTTATTATAGTGGTCATGCAGCATTTTATGATGAAAAGGACAGATTTAATGAAGAGTTGGTAAAGTTTGTTGAAGTGTAAACTTACCTGTAAATAAAAATAAGCCATTCATAAAGTATTATATAAGATACTTTATGAATGGCTTTTCGTTGTTTCGGATACTCTTAGTTTAATGTTTCATTATCTGTAGCGCTTAAGAGTTCGACGATGGTAATATCATTTTCTTTATTTAAATCGATAAAATCCCCCGTATTTGACTGAACGATTGGTAATGACGAAATTCTAGTTTCATCAATATAAATAATTTTCACTTTCATTCCATTGCTTAACTTTGCCCAATTTCCAATCATAGCATGACATACATTTTTGATAAATAAAACGCAATAATGTGTATCTAGTTTATTCGTCATTTCATTAGATAGTTCGGTAAAAATGTCGAAAGGATTCTTTTTACCAGCGTAAACTTTATTGGATGCCATTGCATCATAAATATCTGCTATGGCAATAATTTTAGCAAATTTATGAATTTTATCTGCTGTTACGCCTAGAGGATATCCAGAACCATCCAAACGTTCATGATGTTGCAATACCCCTAATAGGATATCCTTATTTTCAAAAAGTTTAGTATGTTGGAGGATGTCGAAGCCTTTTTTGGAATGCTGTTTAACTTCTTTAAATTCGATCGGTGTTAATTTTCCTGGTTTATTTAAAAGTTCTTTATCTATTTGTGTCTTGCCTATATCGTGTAGTAAACCGGCAATAATTAAATTATGTAGTTCTTGTTTAGGCAGATGTAGCCAACGTCCTAATACTCCGGATAAAATTGCGACATTAATACTATGGTGCAATAGATAATATCCGTCTCTAGAAAGGTTATGTAAATGCGTAATTGCTTTGAATCCATCAGAAAGTTTGAAAAAATGATGGTTAACAAGTTGTGCTAATAAATGTTGATTAATATTTCCTGTATATCGAGAAATTGAAAATAATTGTTTTAATGCATCAAATACTACATAATAAGATTCAACAAAATCTTGATCGATTACATAGGCATCTAATGTTGCAGCAACTTTGATTTTAGGCGTAGAGAATTTTATGTTTTCGATAGGTTTACCTGAATCTTCTGGAAGTGCTTCGGCAATCGTAACAAAGCTTACAAAATAAGTTGCTAAGGCATCAATTATTTGCTTGGTTAAAATGGTCCCTTTCGTAATAAGTTCTCTCTCAAAGTGGTCATGAATAGTTTTTCCTACAATCATTCCAGCTTTTAGTTCTGCTAAAGGATATCTCTTTAATATTATTTGCGACATTGTTCCTCTCCTTAATGTAGATTCGAGAATAGAACGAAAAATATAATTAGTTAAAAATTCTATTTTTAAGAATAATTTTCCTGCTATAATCTGATAGAATATAGCAGATTTTTTATGTTTTAGGGAGGACTTTATTCCTATTTTTTAAATTCAATTTTAATTAGATCGGATAGTTTCTGAAGTGAATAAGTTAAATCGTCTATATTAGCATATGCATATGAAATGCGCAAATTAGTATTACTTAGATTATCGTAAAGATTTCCTGGATTGATCAAAATATGATAAGAGAGAGCGAATTTAAATATCTTATACATTGATATCGGCTTATTTATTTTTAACCATATGTAAAATCCTCCTTTGGGAATTGTCCATGAGGCGATTTGGGAAAAGTATTTCGTTAAGAGGTTAAGAACAATTTTTTGACGATTAGCTAAAGTTATCCGAAGTTTTTGCAAATGCATTTCATGGGAACGTGAAGCAAACCATTCGGCAGCTACCCATTGCGAAAGACAACTAGAGCCATAGTCATTTTGCATTTTTATATCAGCAAGTTTGTTAACTACAGGTTCAGGTCCGACGATCCACCCGATGCGAAGTCCAGCTCCAACTGATTTAGATAAGCTATCGATATAGATGACATTTCCTGTTTTGTCCATTGCTTTTAATGGTAATGGAGGAGGCTCATGTAGCCATAACTCATGATAAACATCGTCTTCAACAATAGGCAATTGGATTTGTTTACAGGTAGCAAGCAGTTTTTTTCGTCTCTGCTGGGACATTAAAATACCGGTTGGATTATGAAAGGTAGGGATTGTATAGAGAAGCGTATGAGGATTTGCTTTATGCTGATACCGTAAAGCGTCGATATCAATCCCTTCTTCATCTAAAGGAATTTCTGAAAACTTAGCTTTAATTGTCTTGAGCATTTTTAGCGAAGATAAATAAGAAGGCTGTTCAAGAAAAAGTTGAGAATTTTGTGGGAGTAAGCCAAAAAGAATTAGTTGTAATGCTTGTAAAGCGCCAGAAACAATTAATATTGAGTTAGGCGATGCTTGAATTCCGAGTGTTTTAAGATGAATACTAATCTGTTGCCGTAAATAAAATAATCCTTTAGGTTCTTCATATCCGAAATTATCTATTTTAGCTGCAGTGCATTTTATTAATTCGCATAATGTCTTAGTCGGAAGTAGTGATTGGGATAACTCACCTGTTCCCAAGCGAATAATATCTTTTTTAAATTCAAGCGAATTAATTTCTTGAATAAGCGGAAGATTTGAAAGATGGGAATTTTCATTTAGGTACTCTTGCCAGTCTATCAACGGAGTATGGGAAAATTTAGACCATGTATTGTTAGATACCCAAACACCACTACCAACTTTGCTCGTTACGAGCCCCTCAGCAATTAATTCGTCAATTGCAATTCGGATGGTACTTCGATTTACTCGAAATTTTGCAGCTAAATCTCGTTGAGAGGGTAGTTTTGTATGAACGGAAAGCTCCCCGTTTAATATTCTACTTTTTAAATGAAGATAAATTTGGCGATATAGAGAAAGTTTATCATGTTTGACAGGAATCCATTGACTTTCAATCATAAATCTCAACTACCTTTTTACTCTAAGTATAACAATTGGATGGTATAAAAACAAACCAATTGGATGGAGACATGGAAAGATAGGTTCTTTATAATAAAGTAGATGTAATTCAGCTGGAACACTTATTCTATTTGAATCACGTCATCTCTATCCAGAAATTAAGCCATTCTTAGACTCAAGCTTATAGAAGTGAAAAGTCTCAGAGCTGATTAGTTATCGGATAAAGAAAAGCTTTAGTTAAGGAGATTGAAAATGATTGCATTTGTTCATGGTTTTTGTTTAGCTTTAGGTTTAATTTTACCTTTGGGGGTACAAAATTTATTTGTTTTTCAGCAAGGAATTGTCCAAAGAAAACTGCTATATGCAATTCCTGTAGCTGTAACGGCGGCAATTTGTGATACTATACTTATTATTTTATCAGTTAGCGGAGTATCTATGGTTTTTATACATTTTTGTGTATTAAAAAATTGTTTGTTAGTATGCGGGATATTATTTTTACTTTATATGGGATATATCAATTGGCGAAATTGTGGTGATTTGCAAGGTGTGAATGTAAAAGCATTTTTGCCTAAGCAGCAGATTGTTTTTGCTATGTCTGTATCTTTTCTTAATCCATATGCTTTTTTAGACATTATAGGAGTGATTGGTACAAGTTCTTTACAGTATGAAAATGAAGAAAAAATGTTGTTTACATTTGCATGTATCTTGGTTTCTTGGATATGGTTTTTTTCGCTTGCATTTGCAGGGCGATGTTTGGGGGCTGCCGATAACTTAGGAAATAAAATAAAAATAATAAATAAAATATCATCTCTTTTTATTTGGGGAACAGCTTTAATGTTGATATATAATTTGATTTTAAATAGTAAATTATTGTAAGATGCTAGATGAACAAGGCTAATTGGATTTCGGTATCTACCAAATGAAGGATTTTATATTTATTTAGAGAAATAGATAAATTAAAATTACTGCAAGGAGGACTTTTTATGAATGATTTTTCACGTATTTTAGTTCCTGTGGATGGATCAGAAATTTCTGAACGGGCGGCACAAAAAGCGATAAACTTGGCTCAGTTGAGTGAAGGGACGATTGATTTCTTATATGTTGCAAATATTACAGGGATTACCGGTGGAGATCATTTAAAAAGTGATTTAAATCTACCAGCTGAAGTTTTAGAAAATTTGAAAACCTCTGGGAAAAAAGTTCTTGAAAGAGTGGTAAAAAATGTACCAAGAGGAATGAAAGTAAATATTCATTGCAAAACAGGGCTTCCAGCAGAAACTATTCTAGCCACAGCTTCAGAATTAAATAGTTCTCTGATTATCATGGGGTCAAGAGGTTTAAATTTAGCCGAAAGTATGTTGCTAGGAAGTGTAAGTCAGTTTTTACTAACTAGAGGACATTTTCCAGTTTTAGTTGTTAAATAAAGATTTATAGAAAAGATTAAATAAAAAAAGCAATCAATTGATTGCTTTTTTTATTTAATCTTCCTAATTCATTCTGTTATGAGGTCCATGTCCGTCTTTACGTCCACCTTGATGAAAATTACCATGTTTGTCAAAAGGTCTATCCCCATCAAAGCAATTTTTGATTTGCTCACGACATTCTTGGTATCCATTATCATCGATACCAAGTTGGGAAGCAATATCTTTCCAATGATTATTGATTTGCTTCATGCTCAATACAGATTTAATATCTTTTCCAGATTTCTCAGCTAATGCATTTGCCATCACGATATCATGTGGACGGTAGCCCTCTTTTACAAGTTGATTAAGTATAGATTTATTCATTCCTGTCGATTTTGCAATACGTTCAGACATTAATTGTTGCCTAAACTCATTCATTTGTTCTTTAGTCACGCCAAAAGAGTCAGCAACATCTCTCCAAGTATTTGTTGTAGTTTTTACGTTCAATATATCTCCTATTTGTTTACCGCTTAATTTAGCGATAGAAGCGGCTCGATGCAAATCATGCATTTGCCAACCTTGATTGTGATAATCTAGAATGGATTGCTGGCTAATTCCAAAGCATTCTTCCATATTTTTCGCCATTTCTTTATTTGTTATTTGTTGATCTCCGCCGAAGCGCGGGTGCATTGTTGGGCAATCAAAATTTTGCGCCGATTTTGCTGCAGCATTAGCGATAGATTCAGGTAAATTTGTTAAAGCAAATCCTCCAAGGGCAAATGCTCCAGCTAATGCTAGTGCAATAAATTTTTTTGTTAAAAGTTTTGTTTTTAAATTAGATACTTTCATGCTGTATCCCTCCATCTCTTTGTTTGACTTTACTATAAAGCAATAATATGACAAAGCTGTGACAAAGTGATAGATTAGAAAATTTTTATGAGCTTTTCATCTGAGGAAGAGTAAATTTGAAAGTAGTTTTATCATCTATGGTACTTTGAGCAGTAATAGTTCCTCCCATGCGCTCTACTAATTGTTTTGTAATTGAAAGCCCTAAGCCAGTACCACCGTTTTCGCGAGAGCGTGATTTGTCCACTCTATAGAATCTATCCCAAATAAATGGTAAATCTTTTTCGGGAATACCGTGCCCTGAATTTTCAACGGCGACTTGGAAAAGTTGTGAAGTCCGGGCAAAGGTAATTTTAATGACTGTATCAGGGAAAGAATAGCGAATTGCATTACTGATTAAGTTAGCAAAAATTTGTTCAAAATAACGAATGTCAGTGATAATATGAGTAATGTTTTTATCATACAAGAAAGAAAAATGCAGATTTTTATCTTCTAATAGGGAGCTGTATTTTAATTGTAGCGAATCAGTAAAATCTTTAAGAGAAAGTTTTTCATTCTTAAAATCTGTAGATAACGACTCTAGACGCGCTAAATCTAATAAATCATTAATTAAATGATTCATGCGATTCGTTTCTTTTACAATCGTGCTTAGATAACGTTGCCGTTCTTCTTTACTATCAATAACACCATCTAACATGCTTTCAGTCAAAGCTTGTACTGCGGCTAATGGAGTTTTTAATTCATGTGTTACATCTGAAAAAAATTCACGACGATTTTTTTCGATGGTAGCAAGACTTGTCGCCATTGCATTAAAAGTATTCCCTAAATTCCCAATTTCATCTGTTCCAATGGCGTTGGTTCGGCTACTATAATCGCCCTTGGCAAAATTTTGTGCTACTTTAGTGATATCAGAAATTGGTTTGGTTAGATTGCGTGAAACAAAATAAGCCAGGACAGCAGCTAGAACTAAAGTGGCGATTAAACAAGATAACAATAAGTTTGTAATTGCGCTAGAGGTTTTCGTAAGCCCTTGAATAGGGGCTCGCATAAATAAGGCAACATCAGGATGATCTTTTAAGGGAATTACAACAGAGATCGCAGGATCTTCATCGTTTTGAGGCGTTTTTTGTATCCAAGAACATGGCGTATTTTGCTCAAATGCGATTTTGGCCTTTTCAAGTAACTTTTGATGATGTTTACTGTGATTTTGTCCATTGCGGATTTCTCGTCCTTCGCGAGGGCGTGGACCAGGTTCTACTCCGGCACAAATCATGCCGTTTTTATCCATGAGAAACATTTGCGAACCAGATAATTCGCTTAATCCATCAATTAATTCGTTTAGAACTTTTTCATTGTAAAATGCAGCATCAAGAAATCTGGCAGCGGCAATGCCTTTGTTATAGAGATCATCACGTTTGCTTTCAATGAGGTATTCAGTGATGACATGAGAAAGAAATAAACCTAATGTTAAGGTGAAAATTAAGATTAATGCAATATGTGCGGTGAAAATTTTTCCAAAGAGTGATTTAATCATGATGAACCTCAAATTTATAGCCAAATCCACGTATCGTGTGAATGTAATTGTAATCTGGATGGGCAATTTTTTGACGAAGTCGTTTTATTGTTGCATCAACTGCTCGGCCATCTCCATCGTAATCATAGCCCCATATATTTGTTAAAAGTTGCTCTCTGGAAAAGGTTTGTTTTGGATGGCGGATTAAAAAAGAGAGTAGTTCAAATTCTTTTGGTGATAAGGAGATTTCTTTTTGATTGATTGTAACTGATTTTAGTGCTTGGTTGATCATCATTCCGTCAACAGAGAGATTATTATCTGATTCATGAAGCAATCCACTACGACGTAGGACTGCTTTTGTTCTAGCAACTAATTCTCGAGGACTGAATGGCTTGGTAATATAATCATCAGCACCTAAAGAGAAGCCTGTAATTTTATCTTCCTCGGCTGTTTTTGCTGTAAGAAAAATAACAGGAACAGAACGCTCAATCGATTGACAAATCTCAAGTCCTGTAAGTTTTGGTAGCATGATGTCTAAAATGAGTAAATCAGGTCGCTCATTTGTTTCGATTGCTAATGCTTCTTCACCGTCACGAGCTGTTAAGACAGTAAAACCTTCTTTCTTTAAATAAAGAGCTACGACCTCGCGAATCGAAGATTCATCGTCAGCAATTAAAATTTTCATTAAAATTATCCCTCGCTATATTGTGACATATTTACAAATATGCTATCATATTTGCTTGGAATTATAAATACTTACATTTTATATTTTGAAGAATAGTTTAAGGTGAACTTTTGCTGTATCTTTAATAGTGAAAAAATATCTTGTATTTTTGTATAATATTGTTTGATTATCAACAAATGATACGTTATGATTAGGTTGATTAGTGCTATTGAATATAGAAAGTGAGATTAAGGAGCATAAAAATATGCGTTCTAGTGTGCTAAAACTGCTAAGAAGCAGGGCGGGAAATTATATTTCAGGAGAAGAGATTGCAAAACACTTAAATGTTTCAAGAACAGCAATTTGGAAACATATTAGGGAATTGAAACAGACTGGATATGAGATTGTCAGTCATGCCAAACGTGGATATGCCCTAATGGGGACTCCAGATTTATTGCTGCCGAATGAGGTGAAGTCTGTTTTAAAAAGTGATTTACTGGGGAAAGAAGTTGTTCATTTTTTTGATACAGATTCGACGAATAATGAAGCAAAAAAATTGGCTGCAGATGGAGCCGTCGAGGGGACAATTGTAGTTAGCGAAGCACAAAATAGTGGACGAGGCAGGCTTTCAAGAGGATTTTTTTCGCCGGCAAGTAAAGGAATTTGGTTATCTGTTATTTTACGTCCATCTTTTGCACCACAACATGCATCAAAATGTACGTTGGTGACAGCTGTAGCTGTAACGAAAGCTATTGAAAAGTTCACAGGAATTCGTTGCGGGATAAAATGGCCAAATGATATATTTTACGAAGGAAAAAAGCTTGTTGGTATTTTAACGGAAATGAATGCGGAAATGGATGCCGTGAATTATATTGTGATTGGTATTGGGATTAATGTGAATATTGCGCAGGCAGAGTTTCCTGAAGAGTTACAGAGGATTGCTACATCTCTGCAAGTGATAAGTGGCAATGCAATAGAGCGAAAAGAATTATTGAGTCAAGTTTTAGTAGAATTAGAAAGTGCTTATCTAGAAATATTGAAGAATGGGTTCCTTCATATATTAAACGAATGGAAAACATATTCGATTACATTAGGACAAGCAGTAAATGTAATTGGGATTGATCAAACTTTTTCTGGAATTGCAAAAGATATTGATGAAGATGGTGCGTTGTTAGTAGAAACAGAAAATGGGGTTGAGCGTGTTTTAGCTGGAGATGTATCCATTAGGCCGAAAACGTAAAATGATGGAGGAATTTATAAATGTTATTGGTATTTGATATAGGCAATAGTAATATTGTATTGGGTGCATATAAAGGCGAGCAACTATTACGCCATTGGAGAATTTCTACAGATCGGCAAAAAACCGGTGATGAATATGGTTTGCTAATTAACAATTTATTTGAACATCATAAATTAAATGTAAAAGATATTCAGGCGATTATTATTTCTTCGGTTGTACCGCCGCTTGTTGTACCGATTTCAAAAATGTGTAAGCGCTATTTTAATATTGAGCCGTTAATTGTTGGACCAGGAATAAAAACGGGGATCCGATTAAAATATGAAAATCCGCGTGAAATTGGAGCGGATCGTATTGTCAATGCTGTTGGTGCATATGAAAAGTTCGGCGGTCCCTTAATTATTATTGATTTTGGTACAGCAACAACATTTTGTGCAATTGATGATAATGGTGATTACTTAGGTGGCGCGATTGCGCCTGGAATTGGAATTTCAACAGAGGCTTTATTTCAGCGTGCAGCTAAGTTACCAAGGATTGAACTTGTTACACCGAAGTCTGTGATTTGTCGCAATACGGTAGCAAGTATGCAATCGGGAATTATCTTTGGATTTACTGGGCAAGTAGATGAAATTGTTCGACGGATGAAAGAGGAATTAGGCAAAGATGCAAAGGTCGTTGCAACGGGTGGTTTAGCAAATTTAATTGCAAAACAATCAAAGGCGATTGATATTGTAGAGCCTTTTCTTACATTAGATGGCTTGTATATATTATATAAACGAAATTCATAATAAGGTTGATAAAGTTTTTTGTCGCTCGTGCTATTTGAGTTCGGGGATTCGTTTTTAGGAGGTTTATGGAGTGAAAATAGGCAATGTAGAGATCGCGAATCCAGTTTTTTTAGCGCCAATGGCTGGAGTTACAGATTTACCTTATCGAATTTTAGCGAGAGAGCTTGGGTGTGGGCTTGTTTACTCGGAAATGGTCAGCGATAAGGGGATTAATTATCGTAATTCACATACTTTGGAAATGCTAGAAACTGATCAAGCTGAACGACCGATTTCTTTGCAATTGTTTGGAGCGGAGCCGCAAAGTATCAGTGAAGCGGCAAAATATGTAGAGAGTCTAGGCGTTGCAGATATTTTAGATATCAATATGGGGTGCCCGGCTCCAAAAGTAACGAAAAACCATGAAGGGTCAGCTTTGATGAAAACTCCGAAAATTGCATTTTCTATCATGGAAAGCGTAGTAAAGGCGGTAAAATTACCGGTTACAGTTAAATTTCGTAAAGGCTGGGACGATAATACGGTAAATGTTGTCGAAATGGCAAAACTTGCAGAAGCAGCGGGGATTGCAGCAGTTGCCGTTCATGGGAGAACACGTGAAGCTTACTACTCAGGACAAGCGGATTGGGATATCATTGCCGAAGTCAAACAAAATATTCGTATTCCTGTAATTGGAAATGGAGATATTCGCACATGTCGAGATATGAAGAAAATTTTTGCTCATACTGGCTGTGATGCTGTGATGATTGGACGGGCGGCACAAGGGAATCCATGGATTTTTCGTCAATTAACACATTACTTATTAACTGGAGAGGAGTTGCCGTCAGCTAATTTTGCCCAGCGGAGAGAAGTAATTATTCGTCATTTGGATATGCTAATTGAGCATAAAGGCGATTATATTGGAGCTAGGGAAATGAGAAAGCATGCAACGTGGTACACCAAGGGATTGGCACATTCTTCGGAATTAAGATTAAAATTTAATCAAGCAGAGACAAGAGCGGATTTTATTCGAGTACTGGATGAAGCTGATATATAGTAAAAAAATTTTTTTTGGACAAAATAACTACAGTCAATCGACTGTAGTTATTTTTATTTTAAGCTGGTGAGATTATGAAACGAATTGTAAGTATTAGTTTGGGTTCATCAAATCGAGATCATCAAGTGGTTACACATTTTGCAGGAGAAGAAGTTAGTATTAAACGGATCGGAACAGATGGAAATGTGCAGATGCTCAGGCAGCATTTACAGGAGCTTGATGGAAAAGTAGATGCTTTTGGGTTGGGTGGAACAGATTTATACATATATGCGGGAGATAAACAATATACATTTAAAGAATCAAAAAAATTGCTGCAGATCGTGAAAAAGACTCCTATTGTCGATGGGAGTGGATTAAAAAATACGCTAGAAGAAAAAGTGATTTATAAACTGCAAGATAATAAAGTGATAAATTTTCAAAATTTATCAGTATTACTTGTTTGTGGGGTAGATAGATTTGGTATGGCACGGGGTTTGGCGAAATTATCAAAAAAAATTGTATTTGGCGATTTGCTCTATGGGCTTAGTATACCGATTCCTATTCATCATCTCACAGTTCTTAATTTTGCAGCCAAGCTTATTCTACCGATTATTACACAGGTTCCAATTCGATATCTTTATCCAACAGGAAAAGCGCAAGAACAAATAAATCCGCATTATACGAAATATTTTTTTGATGCAGATGTAATTGCTGGTGATTTTCATATAATTAAACGGAATTTACCTCCAAAGCTTGAGGGGAAAATTATTATTACCAATACAGTAACGAAAGAGGATGAATTTTTTCTCAGAACTTTAGGAGTCAAATTATTAATTACAACTACACCGTTATTAGAAGGACGGTCTTTTGGAACCAATGTCATTGAAGCTGTATTAGTAGCATTGGCAAACAAAGGAGGCGCATTGATACAAAATGATTATGAATGGCTAATCCAAAAATATGGATTAAAGCCGCGAATTCAATTTTTTTGAGGTGATTTAAGCGTATGGAACAATTCGCATTTGTTGTACATCCATTATCACCGGAAGATTTAATTCACAAATTTTCTTATGCAAAATATTGTCCGCCGGAGTTATTGGAATATTTCATGAAATGGCTTCCGCCATTAAAAGTTTCAAAAATTAGTGGAGTAAAATCTAAATATAATCAAGTGGAAGGAAATTTTGTTGCCTGTCCGCTTACCTCTAGACAAATTCTTGAGTTACCGCAAGAGTATGTGATTAAGAAAATAATTAAAACAGGAAAATTAGCAGAAAAATTGGGAGCAAAAATTTTAGGTCTTGGTGCGTTTACGTCTGTTGTTGGGGATGCGGGGATTACAATAGCAAAAAATTTATCGATTCCTGTAACAACTGGAAATAGCTATACAGTAGCGACTGCTATAGAAGGGACTAAACTAGCTGCAAAATTAATGGAAATGGACTTATATAATGCAAATGTTTTGATTTTAGGGGCAACGGGTTCGATTGGTGCTGCGTGTGCATGTATTTTAGCAGATGAAGTAAGAGCGTTAACCTTAGCTGCACGGAATGTAAATAAATTAGAGAAGCTCGCAAACAAAATTTTCCGTGAACATGGAGTTGCGGTTAGAGTAACGAATCAAACACAAAGTGCAGTAAAGAAAGCTGATATCATTATTACGGTAACGAGTGCGATTGATAGCATTATTATGCCAGAGGACTTAAAAACAGGAGCAATCGTTTGTGACGTTGCTAGACCGCGAAATGTATCTAAATTGGTAAATGAAATACGTGATGATGTATTGGTGATTGAAGGCGGCGTTGTTGAAATTCCTGGCGATATAGATTTTGGAATAAATTTTGGCTTTCCTGTAAACACTGCTTATGCTTGCATTGCTGAGACTATGATTTTAGCTTTGGAAAAGCGATATGAGAACTTTACCATTGGTAGGGACTTAACAGTTAAGCAAATAAAAGTAATAGGGGGTTTAGCAAAAAAGCATGGATTTAAATTGGCTGGGCTTAGAAGTTTTGAAAAGCCTGTAACTTTAGAAAAAATTGAGGCGATAAAAGCAAAATCAAAAAATATAAAAAAAACAATTCAAGATGTAGGATAGACTTAGAAGTAATTGACAAAGATTTAAAAAAAACATATAATGATGAATAATCAGTTAGGCAGGGATTGACTAGGTGTCAAGTTATACTTGACACTATTTATATTGCCTAAAGTACTGATTTTTGATTTTCATAATAGAAATCATGATTATTTTTATTTACTAGAAACAAAATAGATTGTATAAAAGGGGATATTTTAGATGGCTGAAAAGCAGGTAATGCTTACTGAAGAAGGTTTAAAAAAGCTTGAAGAGAAGTTGGATCACTTAAAAACTGTTCGTAGAGGTGCAGTAGCTGAACGTATCAAACAAGCAATTGAATTCGGTGATATCAGCGAAAACTCTGAATATGAGGATGCAAAAAATGAACAAGCATTTATTGAAGGGGAGATTATGACTCTTGAAAAAATGCTTCGCAATAGCCATATCATTGAAGAAGGTGCTAATAATGATACAGTTCATTTAGGTTGTACTGTTATTATTAAAGACCTTGAGTTCAATGAAGATTTAGAATATACTTTGGTAGGTTCAGCAGAAGCGGATCCTACTGAGTTTAAAATATCCAATGAATCTCCTGTAGGTTCTGCTATTATTGGGCAAAGAGTTGGTAGTACAGTAGAAGTACATGTACCAGCAGGGGTTTTACAATATAGAATTGTTGAAATAAAAAGATAACTGGGAAAGTTGTAAGTGCTGGAGGAGAAGTTTTTAATGAGTGAAGTAAATGAACAACAACTTCAAAATGATGAATTAAATGAATTAATGAAAGTTCGTCGTGAAAAGATGGCTGCGATTGCTGAAAAAGGTATTGAACCTTTTGGTCGCCGTTATGCTTATACGCATCATGCGAAGGATGTTATAGATAATTTTGAAGAATTAGAAGGAAAAACGGTAAGTGTTGCGGGTCGTTTAATGGCAGTACGTGGACATGGTAAAGCTAGTTTTACCACGGTAGGTGATATGAGTGGAAAAATACAGCTTTATTTTCGCCAAGATGTATTGGGAGAAGAAATTTATTCGAATTTCAAACTTCTTGATATTGGTGATATTATTGGGGCGGAAGGAATTGTGTTTAGAACACAACGTGGTGAAATCAGTTTAAAAGTAACTAATTTTGAGATTCAATCGAAATCACTTCGTCCATTACCGGAAAAATTCCACGGATTAAAAGATGTAGAAACTCGTTATCGTCAACGTTACTTAGATTTAATTGTAAATCCAGAAGTAAAAGATACTTTTGTATTACGCAGTAAAATTATTAAAGCGATGCGTGGATATTTAGATGCAAGAGATTTCCTAGAAGTAGAAACTCCAATGATGCATCCAATTGCCGGCGGTGCTGCAGCTCGTCCGTTTATCACTCATCACAATGCGCTAGATATGGATTTATATTTACGCATTGCTCCAGAACTTTACTTAAAACGCTTAATTGTTGGCGGTTTTGAAAAAGTTTATGAATTAGGGCGTGTATTTAGAAATGAAGGCATTTCTATTCGTCATAATCCTGAATTTACGTCGGTAGAAATTTATCAAGCATTTGCGGACTATAATGATTTAATGGAACTTACAGAAGGAATTGTTGTAAGCATTGCTAAAGAAGTGCTGGGTAAAGCAACAATAAACTATCAAGGAACAGAGATTGACCTTGGCTCACCTTGGACGCGCCTTAGCATGACAGAAGCTGTAGAAAAATACACAGGTGAAGATTTTAGTAATGTTACTACTATTGATGGAGCTCGTGCAATTGCTGATAAACTAGGCGTAAAATATGAAAAAAATCATGGTATTGGTGGTATTTTAAATGCCGTATTTGAAGATAAAGTAGAAGAACATTTGATTCAACCTACGTTTATTACTGGTCACCCAACAGAAATATCGCCACTTGCAAAGCGAAATAAAGAAAAGCCTGAAAATACGGATCGGTTTGAAGTATTTATTTATGGAAGAGAACTTGCAAATGGCTTCTCCGAGTTAAATGACCCTATTGATCAAGAAGGTCGTTTTTTAGAGCAAGCAAAACAACGCGAATCCGGTGACGATGAAGCTCATATGATGGATCATGACTATGTAACGGCACTTGAATATGGACTACCTCCAACAGGTGGTTTGGGAATTGGTGTTGACCGTTTAGTTATGTTCTTAACTGATAGCACATCAATTCGTGATGTTCTTTTATTCCCACATATGAGACATAGATAAACTTGTAATTTACATTGCAAAAATGCGGTTACAAATTGCTTTTATCTAATAAGTGAAAGATGCTATCCATTATTATAATTTTATTTGGATAGCATCTTTTTAGTTTAAGCTTGATATGTTTAGTCTGATGGATTTCGATCTAAAATAAAAAATAGAATTTTGCTCTTTATAAAATTATGCCACGTACTGGAGTTTAGTACGTGGTTTTTAATTAGAATTCATAGGAATATGAAAGGGTTAATAATTTTTATAAATTTTTATTTATGATTTATTGGAAAAACTCCTTACTATTCATATATAATAAGAATAGTGCACAATATGATATTAATTTACATAAAAATAAGTTTTGGAAAATAAAACAGTGAATTTGTCCTAGATTTATATTTTTTTATAAAAAAATAGTGAAAAAATTTTATATGTAGGAAAATGTTTTATCAATAGCGAATTTAGTTTAAATAAAGAATTTGGACGGAAAAATAATTAGGTGGAATGTAGATGAATAGTAAAAAGAAAAATCAATATAAAATTTTAATTGCTGATGATAGTGGGACTGATGTTGAAATATTAATGGCGGGTATTGCCGATGAAGAACGTCATTTAACGGCTGCCTATAGTGGAAAAGAAGTTTTAAAATATATAAAAAAAGAAATCCCAGATTTAATACTGTTAGATGTTATGATGCCAGATATGGATGGGTATCAAGTGTGCAAATTATTAAAAAAAGATATTAGAACGATGCATATCCCTATTATGTTTCTAACCAGTTTAGCGGATACAGAAGATGTAACGAAAGGGTTAGAGTTAGGAGCCGTTGACTATATTGTAAAGCCTTATAATCTTACGGTTATTAATGCTAAAATAAAAAATCAATTAATATTGCAGCAAGGACATAAGAAGTCTCTAGCTCTTTTAAAGAATTTTGCTAGTTCTATTTCAGATGCGGCAATTATTATGAATGAGAAAGCTGAGATTCTTGAATTGTTTGGTAATTATCATGTTTATTTTCCAGAAATTCCCGAACAATTTATTAACATAAATCTGCTTGAATGTTTGCCGAAGTATTTACAGAAGCAATTTATGATTGCGATAGAAGCTGTGATAAACTCAGAAGAAAATTTTGAATTTGAGACAGAATTTATTGGTGCAAATCGTTTCATTTTGCAAATTACGATGTCGATTATGGATAATTCCGTTCATAACAAAAAGATAATTTCCGCCCATGTTCAAGATATAACAGAACGCCGTCTGACCGAGAGAAAAGTCGATTTAACATATGAATATCAAAAACGCAGTCGCTTTTTTAACAGTGTTTTAACGGGAGGATATAGTCAAGAACAGCAAAATCAACTATTAAGCGTATATGGAATTGAGAATCAAAAACCATTAGTTTGTTATGTGTTTTCGACCTCTCTGTTAGATGAAACGGCATATTCTCCAGAAAATATTCGTGCAAGCATCGGAGAATGGTTAATTGAAAAGGGTTATGGATGGATATGGAACAGTAATTTTGGTATAGGTATACTTATGCAGTATCCAAGCAGTATGGGCGATGTGGAAAGAATTGCAGGACTTTTAAAGGAGTCAATAGAAATGCGATTTCCCAAAATAGTAATTCGTATTGGGGTATCGACTACGAGAGGGACGATTCTTAACTTTAAACAATTATATTATGATGCTTTAGCTGGATTAATGATGGCAATAGATGAGAATCGTGATGTTGCTATTTTGGATTATTCGCAAAATGGATTATATGAAGTTATTGTTCATACCTTTGAAAAAATGGATATAGAGCGTTTTATCGATAATGCATTGGGGAAGATCATTCAGCATGATTGTAAAAATAATAGTGAACTTTTGTTAACGTTAGAACAATTAATCTTTTCAAATAGTATAAAAAGTGTTGCTGCTAGTTTATTTATACATCCTAATACTGTTTTATGGCGTAAACAAAAAATAGAAGAGATTTTAGAATCATCCATTGACGATATCAATGTTCGTACTCAAATAAATTTGGCGTTAAAGTTGATTCATATTAGAGACTTTATTAAAAAAGATGCTAATTTTTGGAATGCAAAGGACTTATAGCTGAAATTTTGAGGTGTTAGTATGGAGAAAAAACAAATCTGTTATAGTTTTATTAATGAAGCCGATGTTATGGAACGGTTAGGGGGAAATATAAATTTATTCAATCGTTTATTTAATAAGTACATAAATTCATATAAAAATGCTGATGGGGAAGTAAAAGAACTTATTAATAAAAAAAATTATGAGGATGCTCGACTTTTAGCTCATACGATAAAAGGAACATCAGCTAATTTAGGAATAACTAATATGCGGGAAAAAGCGATGGAACTAGAAAAAGCTATTATTACTGAGGATGATTTGGAAATAGAAAAAAGGCTGAGAGAGTTAAAAGAAGAGTTACAAAGAATACTTACAGAGATAAATTTTAAATGAAGAAGATACATAGGGTGTGCTCAATAGGCTGGCTGGCGTTATCTAAAAGATGAGGTTAGCTGGTTCTAACAGAAAAATAAACAGAAAATTCATAAAATTAAAAATATTAATTTTCGATTATAAATAAAATTAGGATAAAGAAGAAAGGTGATTGATTATGACAAATAATATTGAAAAGGATTTAGAAAATTTAAAAGTAGAAGATGTTTTTGATATGAAGTTTCTGCAAGAATTCCAAGATTCTTTTGCAAAAAGTTTAGGAATGACAGCTGTTACTGTTGATTTGAAAGGAAATCCAATAACACGCCCTAGTTACTGGACAAAATTTTGCATGGAATATACGCGTAATTCACCAATTGGGAATAAGCGTTGTATGGAGTGTGACCGTATTGGTGGAGAAACTTCAGCAAAAAATGGTAAACCTGCAATTTATGAATGTCATGCTGGTTTGATGGATTTTGCAGCTCCAATTATGTTAAATGGGAAGCAGATTGGTTCAATTTTAGGAGGCCAGGTTTTAACTGAACCGTTAGTAGAAAGCAAATACAGAAAAATTGCAGAAGAAATTGGCGTTAATCCAGACGAATATGTTGCAGCGGTTCGTGAGATTAATTATATGCCACGGGAAAATTTAGAGGCAGCGGCAAATGTTTTATTTTTAATGGCAAATGCATTTTCTCAAATGGGATATTATAAATTCTGCTTAAAAGATATGTCTGAAATTATTAATGAAAAACTAATGCATGTATCTGCGACGATGGAAGAATTAGCGGCATCAGCAAATGATGTAAATGAAAATCAGAATAATTTAAATAATGAAATTAAAAATGTAAATCTTATTTCAGTAAAAATTAACGAAGTGACAGATTTAATCAAAGATATTGCAAATGAAACACAATTGTTGGGATTAAATGCGTCTATTGAAGCTGCTCGTGCAGGCGTAGCTGGTGCTGGATTTGGTGTTGTTGCTCAAGAAATTCGCAAGCTATCCGGCAATTCAAAAGAAACCGTAGAAAAAATAAGAGAATTTACTGGAATGATTAATTCATCTGTAAATGAAACCGTAGATAAAGGGGCAGCTACATTAGAAATTGTCAGTCAACAGACTAGTGCAATTGAAAGCGTAGCAAATGAACTAATAAAATTATCAGAAACAGCAGCTGAATTATATAATTTAGCACACGAAAAATAATTTAATAAAATAAGAATACGGTGCCTTGTCGATTTTTCAAAAAATATGTTGACAAGGCACATTTCTTCTGATATCATAATAAAAGTCGTCA
>UMGS01020327.1_pt1 | contig 30071 bp, 54 predicted proteins | sample 1965341 | NCBI WGS metagenome assembly UMGS01 (sample SAMEA4836079, study PRJEB28245) | human gut metagenome | biome: gut microbiome; material: fecal sample | place: Denmark | collected 2008 | reverse complement strand
TTATACGGGTGGATGACGAGAACGCGTTAGAACTGGCCGATGAATGGGACAGGGTGACGCAAGCGTTGAAGGGATGCGGATACGATTTGAGCCGGATACAGTTTATAGTACGAACTAATAAGAATAAGGTTAAAAGAAGGTGAAAAGGTGAATTATGAACTACATATGTGGTTAAGAAAAATTATTATGAAGGTTAATAAAAAGTCATGTTCTAATGTAGTCACTATAATGGAAGGTTTGGTGATGATAAGTGTTTTAACTGTTTGTGTACGATAAAGGCGGTGGAATATGAGCGAAGAACAACTTAAGAGGTATTGGCAAGCCTACACAGACGCATGGATGCTAATGAAAAACTGTAAAAAGGTTACGAAGAAACATATAGAAGAAATGCTATGGAAGCATGACATCGGAGTCATGAGACGGCTGTTTTGCCTAGCCGTTTGGCAAGAAATAAAGAGAGTCAAGGCAGGTGGTGAGCCATTATTGGAAAAGGATTGCCAGAGGGCATTTACATATACATGGAAACTGTTTAAGCAGTATAGTGAACCCAATGATTCTGATGAATACTGGGATGGTCTTATAGATGGAATAAAAGATTTGGGGAAGGAATTCGGAGAAAGTCAATTCATCAAGAATCTATTAATACATGTCTTATTGGAAGAAATAGAACGTATTTATAGAGAAAAAAATTGATACTGTATGGATGATAAAGACACATGATTTGTCGAAGGAGTGAGGAGATATTATGACACGAACAGAAAGGCGCCGCGTAGAGCGAGAGAACAGAAAATAGCCTACATATAATCTATCCAGAGACCAATTGCGGGAAATTAAACAAGAGGCTACCCATAACGCGGCAGAGACTGCTTTTCTCATGATGCTGGGCATTCCAGTATTAATGTTCAAGGACCATTTTGGTCAACTGATGCGTAGGGAAGTGGATGGAAAGAGTCGGGAACAGCGGTTCGTGGATTACTGTATCGAGTTTTATAGGCAGTTTGATAAGGGGCTGTACACACTGGATGATATCCGTTCAGTGCTGAAAGATGAATGTAATATTGAGATTGAAATGAAATAAGCCGGGGGGAGTACCCCGGCAATAAAAAACATTAAAAAAGAACATATGTACGAAAAAGAAGCCCCGTGTGCTTGGTGGCTGAAGGGCTTCTCCTCTTTGGATAGGATAATTATAACCTATCCTGTACAAAATTACAAGGAAAGGATGGGCGGAAATATATGGCAGAACAGGTAAGTATGGATGATGTTGTCAGGCGTGTGATGGATAATATTGTAGATGTCATCGAAGAACAGGAACGACTTAATCAAGTAAAACAGATACTCAACATGTGTTTATCGGAATTTCAGTTTTTTACAGAAGAAACAGCGTTGTCTAATGAAATAGATAGGTCAGTGGAATACCTTAATGCCTATTTGCTCCAGATGAAGCTGGACGGTTGTACAGATGGTAGTATTAACAATTATAAATGTAATCTAAAAAATATGATGACATATATAAATAAAAATGTAACGGAGATTACATACCAGGATTTAAAGGGGTACCTTGCATATGGGAAACTTGTGCGCAAATGGAAGGACAGAACTTATAACAGCAAACTCATATCTATTCGAAGTTTCTTCTCTTTTTTGTATACAGAAGATTTATTGCCAGAAAATCCTGCCAAAAAATTGAAGGAAACGAAAGTGGAATACAAGATAGGAGCAACGTTGCGTCCTGAACAACGTGAAATGGTTAGATGTGCCTGCGAAAATGAGTTTGAACTTGCATTATGTGATATGCTATATGTTACGGGAGTTCGAGTGTCAGAGTTATGTGGTATGGATATTTCTGATGTGGATTTTCAGAGAAAAACTGCAATAGTTTATGGTAAAGGAAGAAAAGAGCGTCAAGTATACCTTAATGGTCAGGTAGCACTTCATTTATGGAGGTATCTGGACGGTAGAAATGATGATAATCCAGCTTTATTTGTGTCTCCCAATAGGCCTAAGAGCCGCATTTCTGGTCAGACAGTTCGTAATATTTTACAGTGTATAAAGGCAAGAGATGCAGAATTGGAAGGTGTGAAAGTTACTCCCCATGTGTTCCGGCGTACTGTTGGAACAGATATGATTAACAAAGGTGCTCCAGCTGAAATTGTAAAGGAAGCACTTGGACATGTTAAGATTGATACAACATTAAAATGCTATGCAGCAATCAGCAGAGAGACAGTACAACAGGCACATGCAAGATTTGTTGGATAAAGTAAATCCTGGAAATAAGGTAACACTTTTTGATACCCCCCTAGGTTAAGAATTTTACAGAAAAAAGACGGAAATGTTTTTTGAGAAATTTTTGAATTTTGGTTTTTTTTTAAATACGAAAAGTTGATTTTGAATTTGTGTCGAATTTCTTTCGGATTTTGCTAAAAACTTTTAGATACACTGTCTCGTTGGTGCTTTGCGATGCCGATTAGGGTAGTAGTGCTAGCTAGGATATCCAGTATAAGTGCATGATATCACAAGCGCGGATAATGTGCAAGCCTGTAATATCGTCTTGACGCACCACAAGCGCTGTTGTTGGATTTTACAGGCGTTATCCTTGTAATATGCGACAAAAGCATAAAAACGGCTATACGGATAAAATATCATGTTGTCAATTCGCAAATTCCCGCACCGGATGCCGGGCGGGAACTGGGAACTAATGCGGTGGACTGCGTACACTGCTGTCCATGGACCTCCCCTCCTCTCGTTTTGATTTTTTTTGCACGCAGGAAATACGCCGCCCGTCTGCGTCCCGTCCCGCAGTTTGTAGGGTGGTGTATTGCCTGTATGCTGGATGCTATCGCGCAACCGTTAAGCGCCGGATGACGTCACCGGGGCGTTACTGGGTTTTATGGGTGTCCGGCTTGCGTTGGCTTGTAGACGGGTACGGGGCCGCCGCAAGTGCTTAAATCCCGCCTGCAGGTCGTAAACCAGCTGCTGGTCGAAGCCATGGAGCGGGAGTGTCAGTTGCGTTAGTGTTGATTTTCTGTGTCAGCATGATTCCAACTGACAAACATACGCCCACAATGAGGGCAATACTGGTATCTAGGATTTTTAAAAAAAAATCTGCAAAGAATTCCTCTTTGCAGGAATCGCATCTGCAAATCGAAGAATGCATTGTCAATCCTGTTTCCCCGACCTTATATTTGTTTTCGCTGTCGGACATCATGTAATGCCATTATCCTGTAGCCATTTTTCAATCTGTTTCATGTCGTTCCTTTCTTCCCTTTTTTTGGGGACTGCGATTATGCGATTATTTAACTCTTGATTATTTATGCTTTTTGGTGTAATATAATAATGTAATTGTCGTTGGCAACATAATGGGTTGCCTGTCAGCCGGGAAACCGATTTCCCGCACGTGGATTGAAATAACATTATTATCACAAAACATCATGTTTAAGTGATGGAAAAAGAGCCTATTCTGTAGGCTCTTTTTCTTGCGGCAATTTTACAATTGCCATTTTCCAACCGTCTGGCCCGTGTCGACGGTGTGCTCCGATGGCAATAGCGATTTTACCTCCAATATCATCAGGGGTATATCCTGCTGCGATAATAGCTTTGTAGAGGTTGCTGTTTTTATTATGCGGGGCGTATAACCCATCCACATATGTGATAACCTCTCGGCCATTAATTGCTTTATCTAACATTGTTTTCATGGTTTTCTTTCCTGTTTTTGTCATTTTCGCATCCTCCTAAAAAGTTGATTTTTGATATAATACAGATTTTAAATACTGGATTTTGTCCCAGATTTTCCCGTCCATGTTCATTACGTGCATAAATGCGGCGTGTGGGACGCGATCTAACAGGTATTCATATTGATTAATTTCAGGTAGGGATGAAAACCACCTTTCCCACTTTTCGCCCTGGACGTTTGCGGCGTGTTCAATTTTCAGCAGCTCCGCTCCGGGAACATATGACGCCGGGTTTACATACCATGTTATTTTTCCGCAGTCTGCGATATGGGCTATTGTTTTGTAATCTCCATTTTCCATCACTGCCTTATTGCGTACAGTGATGCCATTTCCCATGCATCCCATAAATAAATCGATTTTTTTCATAGTTATTTCCTCCATATTTTATTTCCCGATTTGGGAAAAACCGCTGTCGGTATCGGTCCGGCTGGCATCCTCAGCTACGGTTAGCTATACAGTTTTATATATACACCCTGTCCACGTTTGGCATGTTGTGCCGTTGCAATCATTTCCAAGCCTGCTACAGTTGTTGCGCATGCTGTTAATATGCGGATTGCTGTCATCCTCTAAAACCTCGATGCCAACACATTTTTGTAAATCATCGGACACAACTCCAATGTTAAAAGTTTTGCCGATGTAATATGCTTTTGCTTCCTCCACGGTTGCATTCATGCGCGTGAGATTGATATCTCCGTTTGCATACTTAATCTTTAGTGTCAACATTTAATGTATACCATCCTTTTTGCATTTTGGCGGCTACTTTTTCACGCTCCCAACCGGCGCGGGGCGCGTCCGCGGTGTTACTGCTTCGCCTTACTTTCCCTTCCGTGCTGGTGGCGTGTGCTATTTCTGCTTTTTCCAGACCTGGTAGTTTGTAGCGGTCATGATTGAGTAACCTCCGCAGACCTTAACCACTACTTCTCCTCCGTGCTTGGCTTTGTTTGCGTAATACCTGCTTGTGTAAACACCTGTTCTTTCATTGTATCCCTTCATTTTTTCCCTCCCTCTATCACTAATAGTAACATCCTGTTTCCAGGCTGTATTCACACAACTCCTCAACGGATTCAGGGCTGTCCCAATCACAAGCAAAATCTTCTCCAGCCCGTTCTGGGTCATAACTTTCAAGGATTTCCCAGCGGACTAAATAGCACTTCTGATATCCATCCTCGTCCGTTTCATCTGCCTGACAAATAGCTCTGGCTGAGTAGTAGTCATCCATCTCCCGTCCGTCAATGCTCTGCCTCGGGTCGCTCTTAAAGCTGGCCTGTTCGGTTAAAACGTACTCACGACCGTTGATTTCAAAATGGCCGTTCTCCTGCTTCATTTCTTCGATATTCTTCTTCATTTTACATTCTCCTTTTCTGTGTTTGCTGTTGTTTTGTTATGTCTATATAATACACTAAAAATAGTGCGTTTACAATGGCAATAATGCACTAAAATTAGTGAGATATACTGTGCAAAATGCACTAAAAATAGTGTTTGATTTTTGAACTGGAATATGATAATATAGGATTAGATAAGTGGAGGTAGAGAAATGTTTAAATTCAAGATGGACATAATAGAGTTATTGAGGGAAAACGGTTATCCGCCTGCAAGAATACGCAAAGAGAAGTTAATAGGCGAAAAGACCATGCAGGATATGAAAGCAGGGATTGTACCAGGCATTAAGACGCTGGAAACTCTGTGCAAGATATTGGAAATGCAGCCAGGGAATTTGATAAAATACGAAAATGACTAAATATAGTGCGGGATGCACTAAAAATAGAAAACACTAAATAAAGTGATTGATAACACACTAAAAATAGTGTATAATTAAGGTATCAACAGAGAGGAGATGGTACAATGCCAGAGATAGCAAGGTTTTACGGCATAGTAATTAAAATGTTCTTCAAGCCGAAAGAACATGAACCCAGCCATTTACACGCCCTGTATGGCGAGCACATCGGGATTTTTGATTTGCGGACCATGGAGATGACGGAGGGAGACCTGCCGCGGAAAGCCCAGGAACTTGTTAGAGAGTGGATGGAGCAACACCAGCACGATTTGCTGGAAATGTGGGAAACTCAAAATCTTAAGAAATTGCCGCCGTTATAAGCGGCTTTTTCTCCTGTCTGGAGGTGGTGAGATGATGCCAAGAATTAAAGAGGTAAAACCATTAGATAACTATATCTTGTCGGTAGTTTTTGACGATGGGAAAACGGTTTTATATGATGTCAAAGAGGATATGGAGACAATACCGCAATATGGAGATTTAAAGGATATTTATGGCTTGTTTAAGCAAGTACAATTAGACCAGAGCCGGACTTGTGTATATTGGACAGATGATATAGATTTACCCAGCGACACAATTTATGAGTATGGAGTAATACAATAATTTGTAGTTGACAGATATTATAAAATCTGCTAGAGTATAACCAATTGATAATTATATATAGCGTGTATGTGTGCTAGTGTCTCGGATGCCTTGACCACACATGCAGACCGCCGGCCAGTAGATGCGCGGCGAAGTATAACCAGTCCACGGGGCCTTGACGTTATAGACGGATGTAACAGTCTGTCTAAGCGTTGGGGCCTTTTTTATTTACCTTAACCAGGCAGAGAGGGGGCCGCAATGCTCCAATGGGTCTGCCTTATAGTTAATACAAATACAGAGTAGTGGGATATAGATATATATTATATATACACTCCCACATAGAGATATAAGGGTTATATAGCCCAGAAAGGATATATACAGATATGGCTAATAAGGATAATACCTATACTGTTGATAACTTTGTAATTGAGTTAGATACGGATGATAAGGAGCAATCAGAGAGAGAGTATATAGAGTTTATTACAGCTACAATCATGACTATCTGTAATGACTTTATATCTCGTCACCCCAATATTAATCTATGTTCTTCGCAGGGATTAACAGAGCTCTTGAAGGATATAAGACGTAAGTATAAGGCGGATAAAGATAATATAAAAGAGTTAAATATATTATGGGATATATATACAGTTATCTGTTGTACATGTAGGATTAAACCTACACTGATGCGTTATTGTATCATGGTAGATATCAGCAGAGACACTATAAACAGCTGGTTAAGAGGCGAATATGGCGGTAGAGTAGCCTCTGGACACTCCGACACGGCGCAAAAGTGGAAACAGGAGTGCGAGTCAACTCTGTATGATGAGGTCATTCAGACTGGCAACATTGGCTGTATGTTTGCCCTAAAAGCCAACTATGGATACCGGGATAACATCCAGATTATCCAGACCGATGGAAAGGCAAGCCTGCCGGCTTACAGTCGCGAGGAGATAGCGGCCAGAGCTAAGGCAACAGAATCCTTGCCTGGAAGCGTGGATGATTTGCCGGATTAGACTACTATATTATCAGACAATGCAGCGTGTCTGTTATACAATAGGCACAATTTATAGTGTATTGGTTATTGTGCATAATATTTTTGACAGATTTTATGCAGATTTCAACCATAACTATTCGTGAAATTGATATTTAGCGAATAGTTGAGACGGATACAAGCAATGATGGCTTTAGAAATAGCAATATGCATAGTTTTGGGACTGGAATTTGTGCAGTATTTCAACCAATCAACCGTCATATGCAAATGGGGCGGGAGGGGGTCTGTAGGAAGCCGCTGTCGGCGCCAGTTAGTCCCTTTAATTCCGAAAAAAATAAAAAGGCTTTCCAGCTAGGAGGATACCCATATGGATAGTAACCAAGAACAGTATATCTGTAAGTCAGAAGGATTCAGTACAAGGGGATTTTCCAAATACAATGAAGGTGAGGAGAGCTGATTATGATTGGAGTTGGAAAAGAAGTTACATGGACAAGCCAGGCGCAGGGCAGCGATAAGATTAAAACAGGGAAAGTCATAGCTATTGTTCCAGCAAAAAAGGATGCGGATATGCTTTTACCAAGAGGCGTGAAGCCCAGTCACGTCAAGTATAATAGCCATATCAGCATTTATGAACGAGTGTTGGTTGCGGTACCTGCGGGAAAGGATGGGCAAATAACTCACTATTATTGTCCAAGAAAGTCAGTTTTGGAAGCGCAAGGGAATTAAGAAAGGAGCGTACCATGGACAAAAAACGGAAATATACAATCTATGCTGTTGATTTCGATGGGACATTATGTGAGAGTGTATATCCTGGAATCGGCGCTCCGAACCTGGTGCTTATTGAGCATTTGAAGAAACGCCGGAGGCAGGGAAATAAAGTCATTCTCTGGTCCTGCAGAGAGGGAGAACGGCTCCTTGAAGCGGTTAATTGGTGCTGGGAACATGGACTGAAGTTTGATGCAGTGAATGAGAATTTGCCAGAAATGATTGAGTGGCACGGTAATGATTGCCGGAAGATTTTCGCAGATGTCTATATTGATGATAAAGCTGTGAATAAGCCGAAGTATCATGTGCCATACAGGGAGGCGTAATCATGTTAGATTTAGCGATTAATCACGCAGAAGAGCTGCAGAAGTGTTTCAGGTCAATATGGTTTCAGGATAAATATAAATTCTGGAATTTCACGAGTTATTACGAAGATATGGAGATTACTGATTCCACTTGGAGCAAACATCAATTTGTTTCGCTGGATTCATCCGGCAAGGTAATCGGATACATAGGCTATGAAATAACTAGGTCAAGTGGTGTCGTGGATGGATTGAACATTATAAACTTTACGGACAATAAAGCAACATTCGGAATGGATGCAGGACAGGCTCTTCGGGATATTTTTGAGAAGTTCCATTTCAGGAAACTGGTATTCGTTGTTGTCATCGGCAATCCGATTGAGAAAACCTATGACCGGATGATTGCGCGCTATGGAGGTCGTATTATTGGCATCCAGAGTCAGCAGGTGAAGTTGATTGACGGTCAGTTCTATGACGTTAAAATGTATGAGATTTTATTAGATGATTATTTCGGGAGGAAATGGGCATGTGCGGAAAATGCGAATATCGACGGTACATAGATGGTGAGTGGGTATGCGATAATGAGGAAAGTGAGAACTATGGTCTGGAGGTCAGTTATTCCGATGACTGCGTGGATTTTGAAAAGAAAGGTGAATAAGCTGCCAAAGGTAACAATCATGCAGGAGGGCATGAGTAAGCGTGCATACATAGATGGAAAAGAAGTGAGCAATTCCATAATTGGGATTGATGTCGGAATTCGACCGGATGAAATTACGACAGTTGACTTTGAAATGATGTTTGCAGATGGATTTCTGGAGTTATGTGATTCAGATGTAAGGATAAAGGCTCACCCGGAAACTTTGCAGGAAGCAGCTTGCATTGTTCGTGATGAACTTCTGAAAAAAGGAGACCTGTACGATGGCTTTGTGGCAAGTATTTTAAGTGTTCTTAAGCCAAAGGAGCATTATGTTGGCGATGGAGAATCTGAAATCAGTGCCGAATATGGGGCAAATTATCTTGCAGAAGAAATTTTAAACCGGATTGTAGGATTGGAGGAGCATGATGGAAGCGTTTAAGTGGATTGTGACTTGCGGAGATATCATCATGGCGGCAATCACTGGCTGGTTTCTCTGGAAAAATGCGAGAGATGCTGCTTCAGTAGTTGGATTTTCGCTGATGTTGTTTCTTTTTCTGGCAAGTGTCGGATTGATTTTGTGGAGGTGGCCGTAAAATGTACATATGCATGACAGAAGAACAGAAAAAAGTAATCAATGAAACCGGAAATATGATGGTTATTGATTTCAAGAGAATTTTGAACAAGATAAAATTATCGTTTGAAGAATTGTTGGAGACAGTGAGGAATTGTGTCGGATGTTTGGACAAATTCTGGAAGAATCTCTGGAAGCTTCAGGCGAAAGAGAAGTATACCATAGTTCGTAGATTGAACAGGTGCGGATTTAATGAAAAAGAAATTAATGTGATGGTGTTCGGAGCATATCATTGTCGGAATAATTGTTAATCTGTTAAGAACGGGAGGCAAATCAAAATGAAAAATTTGAAAACATGTGCCGTTGTGGTAGTAGGAATTATCTTTTTTGCGCTGATGTGCGTATTCGGTGTTCAGGGAAGCAGGAATAAGGCAATAGGACTGGAGGAAGCTATTGAAACCTCAATGTCAGATATCAAGGTACAAGAGAAACGAAGAATCGACCTGCTTCCGAATCTCGTAGATTGCGTGAAACAGTATGACAAACATGAAGCAGAGACGCTACAGGCCATCGTGGACGGAAGAGGAAGCACCGGAGATATCGAGAATGTGACTACTGCAATCACAGCGGTAGCAGAAGCGTATCCAGAACTGAAAAGTAATGAGAATTACAAGCAACTTATGACGGAACTGGCTACCACGGAAAATATGATTGCCCAGTATCGTGAGAGCTATAATAAGCAGGTAGGTACATATAACCGGTATGTAAAAGGATTTCCGGCCAGACAGTTTTTGTCTTGGACTGGATATGAGGTACTGGATTATCAGAGATTGGACTATCAGGCCCCAGTTGATGCGCCTACGAATTTATTTGGTGAATGATTATGAAAAAGTCGTGGTGGTTAGGACGTTTTGAGATAACAATGCGTGAGATTCTGGCCAGTATTACCATTATTGCGGTGATGATGATTCTTGGATTCGTGTTTGCCGGGAAAATAGAAGAACACCAGATGGACAAAAACGCAGAGTATTACAAGGCGGCAAAGATAACTGAAACAGAGATGTTTCGGTATGGCATGAATACCAGTATTGGTAATGCGTTTGTGTATGGAGAACTGGAGGCGATTGATACAGTCACATATCCAGAAATTGGTGGAGAATATCTGTACGTGGAAAAGGTTGAGGAGCATTACAATATGCATACCAGAACGGTCACATATACGGATTCCAACGGAAAAACCCATACAAGGACAGAAACATATTGGTCATGGGATTATGCCGGAAGTGAAGAAGTCCATAGTAAGAAAATCCAATTTTGCGATATCGAAATGGATTATTCCAAAGTGGCTATGCCGGGAACGGATTACATAGACACAATGAATGAATCTGGATTTGTGAGGTTTGTATATTATGGTTGTCAACCGAAATATACTGGCACAGTCTATACCGATTTGCGAGATGGAACCATGAAAGATGATTCGCCGTTTTACGTTGAACAGGACATAGAAGCAACAGTTAAGTATTTGACTTCAGGTTTCCCTGTTATATTATTTTGGGTCATTTGGATTATATTGACTGGTGTTTCAGTTATTGGATTTATCTGTTTGGATAACAAATGGTTGGAGGATTGAATGATTTTCACTTACTTCGGAATTGTCCTGTTCCTCACATGGGAATGGGATAAATTCATAAAAGAAAGACCTGTAAAGCAGGCGATAAGACCGAATCAAGCCGGTAAGTATGGGATTCCCTACCCTTGTGAGCGGTCGAGACATCCAGAGTAGCTATTGCCCATGGTGTAACTAGATAATGCGGATAATAATGTGGAATCCCAAGAAACATTATCTCGTGCATCGGGGCCAAAGGCAGCGTTGGAATGCGGTAGCTGCTGAAAAAACGCATAACGTGAACATTTATACTATATCTGGTAAAATATCCGGTTGGTATAATTCCGACCGGATTGAAGGGAGATGGCTCAGTGGTAGAGTGCGGAGAAGACGACGAAACACTCCGAAGTCACAGGTTCGATTCCTGTTCTCCTTATTCCGCATATTTGTGCTGAATATGCGGATGTGATTTTTTCATATTTGACCTCTACCTCATAGCCGATAGGCTGTTAAGGCGGCTTACGACCGCCGTGAGGTTTACGCTGTCATAGCTCAACTGGAAGAGCAATCTCCATGTAAGCGATAGGTTATCGGTTCGAGTCCGGTTGACAGCTTTGGGACGATTGTACCATGCAGCATATGGACTGGTTACTTCCTGTTTGAAGCGGTTGGTTAATAGTTGGCAGACGTGTCACCTGTATGGTGAGTTCCAAAATATGGCAGTCGGTAAGCCATATAAACCGACCTTGGCAAGCAGGAGCTAACTGCTGCAGGAGAGGTAGGCAGGCTCTCCGTTCTTCCAAATGCTGCGGACGAGCCGTATCTAAGCCGCAGAAAAACTTATCAGCATTTACTCAGTCACCAAATTTGGCTAGTGTACGGGAACGCCGATGCGGACGGATTTGAGGTGCTGATAACATTCTGGAGTACATAATCGGCGCCAAAGCGTGTCTGGGGAGTTTCAAGGAATGTTTAACTATGTTTGGAAATATCGCAAATGACGTTAAGAGGCGATACGGGATTTTGACGGGAGTTAGAAAATCAGAGTGGAAGAGGTCTGAAAGAGCGGTATTATAGCATCATGCTGCGGAGGCAAGCGAAAGCGACAATAAGGAAGCAGACCATAAGAGGGTGAGCTGTGTGGGACTATTCCCTCTTGACACCGGGAAAGACTGGATATGTGCACATATTTAAGTTGTCGGTGAAATGCTTGAAACCGAACTGGTCTTGTATGCACTATGTGATGGCGCGAAGCCGCCGTATACACGCGAAAAGTTGGGAGTAAGGGCGAGATTTAATCTTTATCTGGAATCCAGAGAAAACTCCATAGCGCAAACGCATGGCGCGATAAAAATGTTGCTAACGGGCGCAGGCCCGTTTGGGGAAGATATACCGTAATTGGTAGCGGGCCAGACTGTAAATCTGGTGCCTTCGGGTTCTGCTGGTTCAAGTCCAGTTCTTCCCATTCGTATGACGATACGAGTTCTGCATATGTGGTTCAAATCCACTCGCTTTTGTAATGGAAATGGCGTGAGCGCAACCAGAGTACATTTCAAAAGTCAGGCGTTGGGGTAAGCACAGTTCGATTCTGTTATGCAGAATTTTGCTCTTCATAGCCGAGTAGCGAAGGTTCACATGCCCGCCCAATAGGGGAAAGAGCGAATGTCTGATAAACATTGTCCGTTCTTTGGGGCTATACAGGGGACGGATGAGCCTGGGAAGTTAGTCAAGTGGTAAGACACTGGGGAAAGCAGAATAATCGTAAACATAAAAATCGATACCACCAGAGACATAGGTTCGATTCTTATACTCCCCATGTTGCCGGGTCGCTCCCGGCTGATGTGAGAGTACGCACAACGCCTCACAAAGAATGATAATGCCCGCTGAAAACTACCGGAGCATATTAGTGCACGAGTATGCTTGCGAAACCAGAGGAACTGGATAGTAGACGGTGTGATAATCTAAGCGGGTCGTGCTTAGGACGCTTAGCAAAGTGGTTAATGCATCCGGCTCATAACCGGAAGATTCCTGGGTTCGATGCCCAGAGCGTCCATTGTAGTAAAAGTTTATTAATCGTAAAGGTGTGTGTAATATGAGATTTATTAGAGAAACCAATCATTCTTCTGCAATTATTTGTGGAAAACTTTATAGAACAAATAATGCGGAAGTAATTGGTGAACAAAATGGTAGAAAATATTTTATGACTTTTAGACAGAACTTCTTTTCGGCAAAATGTGAATTTGAAAATTATCAAGATGGATTTGGAGATGGTCATATAATTACTACTTACTCTGATATTAGAACGGAATCAGTAGAAAAAGCAAAAGAGATTCTTGGATTTACTGATGTTAAGCGATATTGTGAAGTTTTTGGACAAGTAGAAGAAGCATAGATTTATGGGCTATCGCCAAGCGGTAAGGCACAGGACTTTGACTCCTGTATTCGTTGGTTCGAATCCAACTAGCCCAACTTAGGCAAGGATAGTGATTGCAACACGAAAGCGGTAAGCCTTAACCGTTTCCTTGCCTAAATCCAAATTGAGGCAATTACTTGAAAGGTAGGTAATTAAAATGACAGCAAGAAGTTTATTTATAAATAAAGATAGAATGCTCAACATTCGCCAAGAATTGGCTATGTTAGTTGGGCTTAATGAAGCCATTGTTCTCAACCAGATTGAATACTGGTTGGAGTTTAATGAGCGGAGCGGAAAGAATTTTATTGATGGAAGATACTGGACGTTTAATACATATGAGGATTGGCAAAGAGATAATTTTCCTTTTTGGTCGATTCCAACAATTAAACGGATTTTTGCAAAATTAGAAAAGGACGGATATGTAATTTCCGCAAATCATAATACATATTCGTTTGATAAGACAAAATGGTATTCGATAGATTATAAAAAACTTGAGGAATCTATGATGAACAATCGAACGTATCAAAATGATACGACGGACGTATCATTTTGCGACATTCGAGCAAATCAAGATGAACCAACCAATACCAGAGAGTACTATACAGAGAATACACCAAAGAGTACACTAAATTCTTTTTCTAAAGAAAAAGGAGGAGCGAATACTCCGACCGATAGAATCGGTGCGAAGGACGATGTGTTCCACAATGATGGAAAAGACGTAAAAGGCGAAGTGCTTACAAGAACAATCAGGTTGTGTCGAGATAAATTATTTTACGATGATGATAGTGTAGTAGAGAACATAATAAATACCATCAGTTATTATTTTGACAAATATCACGAGCATACAGGAGGATTTCACCCAAGAATGTCAGACCAAACGCTGATTAAGGTTATCGAAAAGCTTGTTGAAGGAAGTAAAGATTTCGAGGACCTAATTTCGTTTGATAATGGGTATTATTCTTTGATTGATAAGCATTTTACTGTAAACTATGGAAAAAATATAGATTGGCATTTACCACATTTTGCAACGGAGGGAATAATACAAAGGCTTGCTTACAAGTCAGATTATTATTGAAAATAAAGCACGATGAACAGAGAGCAACAGCGCCAGAAGATTCAGAAATTCGTTAAGTCAGCTAAAGGTAAGCGGATGTATGGGAGAATAGAAGAGCAGACTGGAAAGAAGCTGTCCAGAGTGGAGAAAGAGCTGATAGCTATTGACTGTCTGGATTGTATAGAACTGAATACTGGTAAATTGGACGAATTGCGGAAATTGGGAGAAGCATATGGAGAATCGTTGTGAAAAGTGTGAGTTTCTTGATATTGATTATGAGTGGGACGATGAAGCAAATGATGAAGTCAACATATACCAGTGCCAGAAAGAAAATGAAGTAGGACTGCAAGTACACGGCATTGGCTGTCCATATTTCAAAGAATTTATAGCACCTGAATACATAGAAAAAGATACAGAATGCGATAAATGTGATATTTTACCGATGTGTATTGTAAATGGAAATTGCGTAGAAGTTACAACGTCAATGGATTCCAGAAGTCATTACATTCTCGGGGTCTGTGCAATATGTGATAAGTAAGGATTGGAGGACATTCGTATGCAGGTCACAAAACACGCCAAAGAGCGATTGAAAGAGCGGTGCGGTCTGAATGATAAATCTTCGGAGCGGATGGCAAAAATCGCATATGAGAAAGGTCTGCGTCATGGGGATTTGACCGGCAATCTGAAAAAGTGGGTGGACAAGCAGTATTTCTATAATCGTAGAGCGAACCAGATTCGGCTTTACGGGGATAAGGCGTACATATTCCATAACCAGAACTTAATTACTGTGAATTAGATACCGCATAACCTTGTCAAAGAGGTTGTGCGGATTAGTAAGGAGGGGAATGAAATTTGATTATAGCAAGAGTGGTTGATTTTATAAAGTCATGGTTGTATTATCCTGAAATGAAACGGTATTTAAGAGAAAAATGTAATGTCTGTTATCAAAAAAGCAGAGTTAAGTACGCATGGTGGCATTGCCATGCGGGTAAGTTGAAGAATCGGAGGTAGTTCTATGTTTGATATTGGAAAATCCCGGAGTAAAGGCATGGATGAGCGGACAATAAAGATTCTTCAGGACATCAATGAGAATAACCAGAAAGAGGAATCCTGCCGGCGGCATGAGTTTGAACGTGAGAAAATCAATGGCCTACCGAAGTATCGGTGCAAAAATTGTGGGTGCATGGAAGATGTTTCTTTTGTGAAAGGATATATGAGGGGATTAGAGCATGTGAAAATCAATTATCAGAAAGAAATCTTAAATGCGACACCAAGTCCGAGGGAGGCCTGAAATGGAAATAAAGAAAATTATAGCTGATAAGCGTCCAATGTTCTGCTGTGAGTGTCCATTAAATGTTTCGACCATTAGAACCTTAAAGAAAGGCCAGTGTGGTAAGCAAGAAATTTTTAGAAATCACAGCGGATGGGACGTTGGGGGAAAAGTGCCGGACGAACGGTGTTTGATTGAAGTGGAGGTATAGCATGGCAAGTATCATATCGAAAACAGATGATGGAAGTTTTTCAGTGGAATGTCCACTCATAGATATTGGCAAAAAGGATTATGTCAAGAGAACGGATTATGAGAAAGTAATATTAAAAGCATTTGATGAGGTAGAGAAGTATAAAACGGCTTTTGATAATGCAAAACAGGAGAGAGATAAACTGGTTTCTGAAATGCAGGCACATATTGACTGCCTAAAAGCCGAATTACGAGAAGTACAGTGCCACTCTGATAAATTGAAGCAGGAATTGAAAATGAAACATCTGGCAGAGCCTATTGATGTAGCTTCTATGCTTATCAAGGCTACGATATCGATTAAAACAAATCCGATTCAGAAAGTATTTAGTCCCAATATGACAGACAAATATGAGACAGAGAAATATTCTAAAAGCGATTTGCGGCAGATTGCGGAGCATTTGCTGGCGTACTGCAATAACAGTGAAAACGAAGAATAAAGGAGCAGGTAAAATGTATCCAGTAGAATTTCCAGAACAGAATAGCGTATTTGTAGCAGATGGATGTGACGATTTGCCAGCCTGTAAGCAGTATAATGAGCAGTTTGCGACCGTTGAAGTGATTTCTCTGTGGCGTTTTTCGGATGATGATTTGGCAGATATATTAAAGCAAATTAAGGCTGGAATTAGACCGGCAATTCATTTGGATGTGATTGGCGGTCAACCTCCGGTAAGTATGTGGGTAAGGAAGAAGGAAGATTGATGATTGTCCGTATTATCAAGAAAACGGTTATTGTTACGATTGCCTGTATTACGGCGATGGTGATGAAGATTGGGCTGGTGAAGACTGCCCATATGAAGATGATAGAAAGGAACTGGTTAAGTAAATGAGCATGAGAGATGTGATTGATACAATAGAACACGATGCATTTTCCCGTTGCATGAACCTTCCGCAAGATGGATTTGACGGGCAGGCGGATATAAAGGTTGACGGAACGGGAAAGAAATGGGTATACTGTCCTTGGTGTCATAAAAAACATTTTCCGGTAAATGATGGGGCAAAGATTCATGGATTGCAGTACCAGTGCCGGAATAGTAAGTGTAAAAAGATGTTTATTGTAAATGTGGGGTAAGAGTATGAGCAATCTTAAAATATTTGCTGACAATATAGAGCCAGAAGCCCTGAATCAGATTTACACACTTATCAAGCAACCAGCTTTCGCAGACTGCAAGGTGCGAATCATGCCAGATGTTCACGCTGGGGCTGGCTGTGTAATCGGATTCACAGCAGATTTGGGAGATAAGGTTATTCCTAACATCGTGGGCGTAGACATTGGCTGTGGTATGCTCACCGTGGAGCTAGAGAACATCGAGATTGATTTTGAAAGACTTGATACAGCTATTCGTAAGGCAATCCCTTCCGGGCGAAATGTACATGAGGGGCGTGTCGTTCGTTTCGATTTACAGTCTCTTCGTTGTTACCGTGAGCTGAAGGATACTAAGCGTCTTGAGCGTAGTATCGGCACTCTAGGTGGCGGTAATCACTTCATCGAAGTGGACACTGACAAGGAATGTTGCAAGTATCTGATTATCCATACAGGTAGCCGCAACTTAGGAAAACAGGTGGCGGAATTTTACCAGTCCCTTGCTGTGGATATTATGCAAGGTAAGGACGAATTGTTCGAGAGACAGAAACAGCTTATCGCAGACTACAAAGAACAGGGTCGAAAGAGTGAAATTCAGAAAGCTATCAAAGAGCTTCATCGTACCTTTAACCCTAACCCTCTCGGAATCCCGAAGGAACTTTGCTATCTCACTGGTAAGTACCGGGAAGACTATCTTCACGATATGGAAATCTGTCAGCGGTTCGCTGTCCTCAATCGTAATGCTATTGCTTCCGCAATCATTGATAAAATGGGCTGGCACTCTCATGGCGCTTTCGAGACTATCCATAACTACATTGAGTTCGGGTCAAACATGGTACGCAAGGGCGCTATCTCTGCGAAAGCTGGTGAGAAGCTCCTTATCCCTATCAATATGCGTGATGGTTGCATTATCGGTATCGGTAAGGGTAACGAGGATTGGAACTGCTCTGCTCCTCATGGTGCTGGTAGGATAATGAGTCGGTCAAAGGCAAAAGAGAGTGTTTCTCTTGAGGAATATCAAAGGTCCATGCAGGGTATTTACACAACATCTGTCAATCAGTCAACGATAGACGAATCTCCGATGGTCTATAAACCTATTGGGGAGATATTGGAGAACATAAAGGATACAGTTGATATTGTAAAGATAATAAAGCCAGTCTATAATTTTAAAGCAAGTGAGTAAATCAAATTTAAGAGCCGAGAGCCTTTAGAGAGCCAAGAGCCGATAAACAAAATGTTTACGGAAGGAGGCTCTTTTTCTATGGATTTCCAGGAACACCGGGAAATAATCAAAAAATTAAAACGGCAGATTACAGAGCCGCCATCTTTGGACATTTTGCAACTTCTTCTGTCCGAACTTCAATATACGATGCAGGATAACCCGGATTTGGGTGCAGATGAACGAAAATATGTGTTTTCCTATTCTGGATTCATTAAGCGATGGTCGTTACAGCGGTTGCAGCAGACGCTTGACCCGCAGTGGGACAAACTGTATTGGGATACTATGCTGTTTGAAGCCAGGAATCGTGTGGTGGACAGCTACTTGATTTATCTGGAGAAGAATCGGGACCCAGAAGATAGATTCTACGAGCCGCGAAGAAGCCATTTTATAAAACTGGGATTAATAGATGCCTTGCAGGGGCTTATTGACGATAAATACGATATTGTCAGTTTATCAATGCCACCCGGAACAGGAAAGACGACTCTGGGGGAAATGTTCCTTTCCGGATTTATGGGATGGTTCCCGGATTTGTGCAACCTGTTTTCTTCCCATAGTGGTCATGTCACCAGAATGGTGTATGAGGTATTGTGTAATATCATTGGTGTTGGTTTGAAATCTGGCCAGATACCAGAATATACTTGGCGAGAAATTTTTCCAGATGTTCCGATTGAAAGTTGTAATGCGAAGGAGCAGGAAATCAATCTAGGGAAATTTAAGCCATTTAAATCTATTACCTGTCGAGCGTTGGGGGCTTCCCAAACAGGCGTTACCCGATGTGAGGGGATTTTGTATTGCGATGACCTTTGTTCCGGAATTGAGATGGCATTGTCCAAAATACGTCTGGATAAACTCTGGACGATGTATAGTACAGATTTAAAGACCCGAAAGAAAAAAGGAAAACGTGGGAGGACCTGCAAGGAACTACATATTGCGACTAGATGGTCTGTATGGGATGTAATTGGGCGTATAAAAACTATCTATCAAAGTAATAAGCGCTGCCGTTTCATTTCAGTGCCGGATATTGACCCGGCAACCGGGGAAAGTAATTTTGATTATGATTATGGCGTTGGTTTCGATGTGGAGTATTTTGAAGACATCGAAAAGTCGCTGGATGATATTACATATAAGTGCCTGTACAAAAATGAGCCGGTAGAGCGTGAAGGAATTCTTTACAATCCAGATATGTTGCGGCGGTATTATGGAGAACTGCCACCGAAAGAACCGGATGCTATTTGGGCGTTCTGTGATACGAAAGATACGGGAACGGACTATAACTGTCTGGGGGTATTTTACCAGTATGGAGAAGATTATTATCTTCATGATGTGGTATTCCAGAGTATTGACCCGTACCTATTGGATGATTTGAATGCGGACTGCCTGGTTCGGAATAATGTCCAGATTGCTGTATTTGAAAGTAATAAAGAGGGTAGCAGAACCGGCGATAAAGTCCAGGAAAAGGTAAAAGAGAAGGGTGGACGAGCTAGCATTGAAAAGAGGTTTACGACCGCGAACAAGGAAACGAAGATTATTGTCAATAGTCCATGGGTAATTCAGCATGTGCTATTTAAGCACCCAGATTGTTATGAGGTTAAATCTGATTATGGGCAATTCATGTCGTGGTTGTGCGCATACAGTCAGTTGGCGAAGAATGCTCACGATGATGCACCCGATATGGTAGCCATGTTAGCTGTTTACAGAAGCGGCGGAGGTGTAGCTTCAGCAAAGCCTACGCCACGACCATTCTAAATTAAGGAGAACAAGTATTATGCAAACTTTGACAAGAGAGTATCTGGCAACCTATGTGTACCTGGAATCTGAAATCAAAAGAATTCGGGGCAGAATAAAATATTATGAAAATCATCCGGTTCAGCAACAGTATGGCATTGTAAAAGGCTCTATGAAGCAGTTTCCATTTACTGAATGTCATTTTGTGGTTTCTGGTCCAACTATAAAGTCGAACTCAGAACGGGAAAAAATGGTACGCCAGTTGATTATCGACCTCAAAGGTAATGAACAACTTTTTGAAGATATGAAATTAGATATTGAGACTTTTTTGGAAACACTACCTGCTGAGGATATTGAAATTAAGCATATTTTAGGATTAAAGTATGTAGAACGCAAATCCGATGGAGAAATAGCGAAGAAATTGAATTATAGCAGGAGGACCATAGGGCTTAAGATTGATAAGTTTCTGAATGCGATTCAAAAAGAAAAGAAGTAGCAATTTAGTTAGTAAATTAGGTACTGGGTCATTTACGTTCACCCGGTGTCAGAAAATGATAATCTTTGTAAACGAAAACCTCCAAGGGATAACACTGGAATTTATTTTTAACGAAGAATGGTCACGTTTACTTACATTCTCTAACGATGGAATAACATATGCATCCAGAGACAGAAAAACCGGAACAGATTCCGTAATATGGACAAAGTGATTATTATGATGGCTTATTAAACTTCCAAACCTGTTTCCATCTTTGACCGTCATAAAAATCATACCAGATACCGGTGTTGTTAAATGCGATTGACGCAATCTCACCGTTTTCATAGTAGAGCTGGAATGCTCGGTCGGTTCGGTCGGAATATACAGCCGTAAACCCATTAATGTTCTTGACGCCGTTTAAAGTCACCTTTGCATTGTTTTTTGCTAAATTGCTACTTTATTCATCTTTGCCACAAATGCCACTTAGGATATGGTAAAATGGTATTAGTAAAAAGTATGCGAGACATCCAAATCAAATTAAGGATGTTTGATATAACTATTAATATTGAAATAAATGCAAGCCGTTGAAGGATATAGAAAATCCTCCAACGGCCTTACTTTTTTGACATAATAGGGTAAAAGCTGATGAACAGTAATAGTTTTATTGATTTATGCCAGGGACATTTTGGTAGAAAAATTGCATATACGAATGTCGATAGAATTACCAAAGAAAATGTTGTTGGTGTCGTTGGTAAGGCCATTTCAGTTCTGAATTACAATCGACCGGCGATACGGTATCTTTACGATTACTACAAGGGTGACCAGCCGATTCATTACCGTGAAAAGAAAGTGCGGCCTGACATCAATAATAGGACTTGTGAAAATCATGCTCTTGAGATTGTTCGATTCAGTACCAGTCAGACATATGGGGAGCCGATACAGTATGTCAGCCGAAAAACAGATAAAAAAATCAATGATGCCGTGGATAAACTAAATGATTACATGAAGGACGCTCATCGGCAGGCCAGAGATATCAAGCTTGGAAATTTTCAGAGTGCCGTTGGAACTGCCTACAAGGTAACGCTTAAAGGAAAGTCAACAGATATTGTTCCGTTCCGAATCCATATTCCGAATCCGCTGAATACGATTGTTGTGTATTCGGCCAAAGATGATTCAGATATGCTTTCCATTCAGGTATTGAAGGATGAAAAGGACGAACAGTATTATCAGTGCTATTCGGATGATTTATATTTCATCATCAAAGGCGGTAGAGTAATTGATTCTGGAATAAATGGTTTTGGCGGTATTCCGATTGTGGAGTATCCGAATAATCCGGACAGGCTCTCCGACATTGAAATTGTGATTACGCTTCTCGACCAGATTAACAAAATGCAGTCTGATAGGATGAATGGCATTGAGCAGTTTATTCAGGCATTTATGCTTTTTAAGAACTGTGAGATTGATGAGAAGAAGTTTTTACAGATGTGTGACCTTGGTGCTGTGGAGGTTAAAGATTCCGGTCAGGGAATGCAATCAGATGTAAAACTCATGACGGCTGAATTGAATCAGCAGCAGACGCAAGTAGCCAAGGATGATGTATATCGGCAGGTACTTGTCGTTGAAGGAATGCCAGACCGGCAGCAGAATACCGGCGGTGATACCGGACAGGCGGTTTATCTGAGAAATGGTTGGGATTTTGCAGAGCAGAGAGCGAAGCTGGACGAGCCGTTCACAATCGAAGCGGAAAAGAAACATGCTCAAATCGTTCTGAATGTAATTAAGCAAACAACCAATGATGTGCCACTGACTGTCAGAGATTTTGATGTGAAAACCACTAGAAATTCCACTGACAATATGTTGGTTAAGGCCCAATCGTTGGATTACTTGCTGAAAAATAAGATTCATCCGCTGATTGCAATTACTGTATGCGGGCTGTTTGGTGACCCGGAAAAGGTTTGGACGCAAAGTAAGCCGTACATGGATACTATTTTCAAGACACAGCTTCAGCTTGATGCTGAGGCAGAAAAAGAGAGAGCGATAGCGCTTCTTGAAAAACAGAATAACTCAGTTAAAAGAGGGGAAGTCGAGTAGACTTCTTCTTTTTATATTCAAAATATGGAGCCATCCGTTAAATGGTAGAATCCGGCAGGAGCAACCTGCGTAATCAAAAGCGTGGATTAGAAAGGGGAATAACATGACAAGAGAACAGGCAAAGAAGAATCTGGTTGCGCTTGGCGTCGAGGAGCCTACTGATGAGCAGGTAACCAATTACCTAAATCAGCACAATGGAGAAGTAAAGAAATATCAGGAAGACGCTGAGAAATGGAAAAAAGAAGCTGAAAAGGCGGAGGAGCTGCAAACCAAACTTGATGGTCTTGAGCAACAGAATCTTACCGAATTGGAAAAGGAGAAGAAAGCCAGAGAGGCAGCGGAAAAGAGAACGGCAGATTTACAGAAGCAGCTTACAACTTCCGCAGTCGAAGCGATTTTCGCAAAAGCAAACCTTTCCGGCGAGGAGTTTTCCGGGATGATTGGCGCATTATCCGGGCTTGATTTGGAGGCGGCAAAGACCAGCGCAGAATCTTTTGTCAATGGAATCTCCAAACGCGACGAAGCGAACAAGACCCAGTGGCAGAAAGAAACTTTTGACAAAACTCCGAATCCGGGGACCGGAGGCAAATCCGACCCGGCTGGAGGTGGAGAAGAAAAGAGTGCTGCCGCTGAATATGCGAAACAGTATTCGCAGGAACATAACCCACAGCCGACGGTAGGCAATCCGGTTCCGGCTGCCACAACAACATTTTAAGGAAGATATGACATGGCTTACATGAAGGTTGAGCAGGGATATAGCCTGCCAAATTTTTTGGAATCTGCCGTTGGCCTGGTTCAGAAAACCGAGATGGTTACCCAGGAGATGGCAACTACAGTTGACAACAAGAAGCTTATTTATGCTGGAACGGCATTCCCGTCTAATGATTCCAAGGCAACTGGTATTGTATTTGAAACTGTTGATATGACTGACGATACAAATCGTCCAGCCAGCGTTATTAAAGCTGGAAGAATCTACGGAAATAGATTAAAGACGCCGTTATCCAGCGAAGCCAAGACAGCTTTGGAGAAAAAAGGATTTGTAATTCTTGATGCTCCAGAATGTGAATTTTAATTGGAGGTGTAAAGATGCCATTTAATGTATTGGATACAATTAATGTTACAGAGAGATTAAATTTTTCTCAGAACTTCGCCGTTGCAAGGCCAACCGTTCTGGATACCATTTTCCCGGACGTGAAGACACAGCACTTCAAGGCTGAGTATTACCGGCTGATGCAGGGACAGAATTTGCCAACTCCTGCATTTGTGCATGCTCTGGATTCCGAGGCGCACATCGGTACCAGGCCGACTTTCGAGAAAGTTCTGACTGAGAAACTGTTTATCAAGGAGAAAATCAATCAGTCCGAGCAGTTGCAGATGTACATCAACAATGGTGTACCAGATGATGATGGTCTGGTGAACTGGGTGTTTGACGATATGGGCAGATTGTCCGAGAGCGTTGTTACCCGTACCAAGATTGCCAAAGGTCAGGCAATGAGCCGTGGTGTAATGAAAATCAAGGAAAATAATCTGGATATGTTGATTGATTTTGGTGTACCTGCGGCTCATAAAATCACTTTTGGTGATTGGTCTAACCCAGAATATGATATCTTTGGCGATATCATGAAGGCAGTAAAAATGCTGAAGGATGAGGGTAAAATTCCGTCCAGAATGCTGACCTCTGATACCCAGATTCAGCGCATGAGAAAGAACAAGGGCATCCAATCCGCAATCTACGGTAATATCAATGCGGGTAGACTGGTTACCATGAATGAACTTCGGTCTATCATCATGGAGGAGTTCGGCCTTCAAATTGCTACCTGTGATGAAAGATATGCCTACATCAAGGCTGATGGTTCCAGAGTGAATGGTCGCTACTTCGATGAGGACAAGGTTACCTTCTATACGGCGGATGTATCTGGTAGGGCCGGTACTGGTTTGTGGGGACCGACTCCGGAGGAGGCTGAGTATGCTGCATTCCAGGAAGCATTGCAGAAAATGTTTGTAACCGTGACCATGTGGGCGACCGAAGACCCTGTTGCAAAATGGACGAAAGCTTCTGGTATGTTTATCCCGGTCCTTCCGGACGTATATGGTATGGTAATCGCTACGGTTACTACTGCTGAGAACACTCTTGGCACTCTGACTGTGGAATCATCCGCCGGTTCTGCAAGCGGAGCAACGAAACTGACTGTTTCCCCGGCAAAGGCAAGCGGAAATTCATATAAGTATAAAATAGGTGATTCCGAAACCGCTGTTTTTTTCGGTCAGAATGTCCAGACCTGGACTGCATGGGATGGCTCTGCTGACATTACAGCGCAGACTGGAAAGACCATTACCGTAGTTGAGTGCGATTCAGCATACAAGGCTCTGAAAGCCGGTAGCACAACGGTGACCGCAAAGGCAGGCTGATTGTGAGGTGAAATGAGTGGAAGCGGAGATTCTGGATGATGTAATTACATATCTTGGTGACGAGGTAGCCGAAAAAGATTTGTCGGTTCTGTTCATCTTAATCCAGAGAGCAATCCGAAAGGTTTGTGAGAAGCGGTATCCGTTTGGATACACGGACACGGAGAAAGAGACAGCGGTTGAGCGGTATCGTGATGCGATATTTGCCGCCGCTGTTTACTATTGGGCGAAACAAGGGGCTGATGGTGAAAGCTCTCACAGCGAGAATGGAATCAGCCGAGCATATGAGAAAGAAGACGATATCTATTTTGATGTTGTCCCGATGGCAAAAATTTTCTGAACCGTATGTAATTCCAAAAGTTGACTCTCCTTTTAAAAGACGGAGCGTGTCCGGTCGATACCTCCCCGGCTGGACGCAGGGTGTGCGCTGTGAATGGTGGTGGGCAAGCGCATTTTTCTTTTGTGGAGGTTATGGAGGAAAAGTGAACGATGATATGAAAACTGGTGGATTGATTGAATTACAGGGCGTAAAAGAAGAAATCAATACCATCAAAACCGAACTGAAAAGGAAAAGATTTGACACGCCAAAAGGATTTTCAGTGCTTGAGGGATATATTCAGGACAGAATGAACGAACTCAAGGGAAAAGAATGATTAAAGTAAATTATGAGGAAATTTGTGGAGGTAAAGAAGAATGATTTTTAAAGAAGCTTATGAAGCACTGAAACAGGGCGCAGATATTAAAAGACCATCATGGAAAGGTTTCTGGCGCAAAGAAGATGAAACGATTGTCATGTACTGCAAAGACGGTTCAAAAGTTCCATTCATGGAAACAGAGTGTATCTTTGTTGATATCGACCACATGATGGCAGATGACTGGGAAATTGTTGACTGGGATTCCATTACGGGACTTGACGTGTCCACTTTTACATTCGGCGAGGCAATATCTCGTATGAAGAGAGGAGAGCGTGTTGCCCGTAAAGGCTGGAATGGAAGGAACCAATATATTCAGCTTGCGACTAATATCAGCTATATTGACGCAGATGGAAACGCTGTGAATGTGGAGCATGAAGCAATCGGAAATAAAGCCATTGCCTTTGTCGGAACGTCTGGAGTGCAGATGGGATGGCTTGCTTCACAGGCTGATATGCTGGCAGAGGATTGGGTTCTGGTTGAGTGATAAGGCGGTGGGCACTATGAGAGGACTGAAACGCAATAAGCAAAAGATGTGGTATCAGCTCTATTCAGAACACATTCCGGTCTATGAGACAGACCTTGATGGTAACATCATCTATGACCCCGTGACCGGAGAACCGCTTTTGACTGGCGATTGTACTGTTGGCTATGCTGACCCTGTGGAGTTTCGGGCAAACGTATCAGCCGCCAGAGGGGAAGCAAATACAGACCCATTTGGCGTTGATTTGGCTTATGACAAAACGATTGCCACTTGTGACATGAATTTGCCGATTGATGAATTGTCGGTGTTATTCGTGGATAAGAAGCCGGAATTTGGCGCAGACGGAAAGTTGACCAATAAGCCCGATTTCAAGGTTGTTAAGGTGGCAAAGTCTTTGAATTCGGTTTTGTATGCGATTCGGAAAGTGACAGAGGGAGGAACGCAAAATGATTCAACATGAGACATATAGATTTGACCAATGCAAAGTGACCTTTGATAAGGATATTTACGTAGCTATGCTGGAGCCAAGAGAAGGGAAGGAAGAACAATATCCAACAGTTCTACTGGATTATCGACCGATAGCAGAAGACGGAGTTGATTTACGAAAGATTCCTTGTGTTTTGGAATTCAAGAACGAGAAAGCTATTGACGAGTTGATTGATGTCTTGAAACATTTAAAGGAGACTTGGAAAACGGAGGAACGGAACGATGGCTAAATATAGGAAAAAACCCGTTGAGATTGAAGCATTTCAGTACGACGGGGATTTAAAAGGAAAAGACGGCAAGTGGTATGTGCCGGAATGGGCAGTAAAGGCCTTTGAGGATGGTGTAATGTATTACGACAGCATGGATTGTGATTCGCCGCCCGTAGAGCTGTTTATTAAAACCCTTGAGGGTGTTCACCATGCCAGTGTGGGAGATTATATCATTCAAGGCGTAAACGGAGAACTTTACCCATGCAAGCCGGATATATTCGAGAAAACCTATGACAAGGTTATGCCGCTGTCTCCGTTGCTTGAGTAGGTGTTTGTATGGGAAAACGAATAATCCGTGGAGAACTGTCCTCAAAGGGAATCCAGAGCATTATCGACCAACTTCAAGACTACAAACAAGACTTGCACCGCAAGACTGAACTGTTGTGTAAGCGGTTGGCAGAAGTTGGATTGACCGTGGCGCAGACGAAAATCGGAGAATCTCCGCTGGGTAAGACAATCTCCTTGCGAATTGATATGGAACCATCAAAGGCAGGCTGCAAAGCCATTCTGATTGCGTCTGGACAGACAAAATCAAATGATTATGGCACCGTAAATACGCTTTTGCTCGTTGAGTTTGGTGCGGGCGTATTCTACAATCCATCAGACAATCCGAAAGCTGGGGAAATGGGGTATGGAATCGGAACTTTCCCCGGACAGATTCATGCTTTTGAAGATGGATGGTATTACTGGGGCGAAGATGAGAAGTGGCATTACACTCACGGTGTGAAAGCCACGATGCCTATGTATAGCGCTTCGGTGGCTATCCGTGAACAGGTAGCGTCAATTGCAAAGGAGGTGTTCTCGTAATGCTTGACATTTCCTCACTGGTCTATTCCAGACTGATAAACAACGAGCAGATGAAGAAATATCTGAAAGGTAGCAGTACAACTAAGAATGACACTCCATCGGCATTTCCGTATTTGTACATGAAAACATTGGGGGAGCCAACAACCAGTTCTTCCTTGCAGAATAAGCAATGCGCCATACAAGCTGCTTTTGAGATTACCATTTATGATTCTACTTCAAGTACCAAAGCGAAGCAGCTAATCTTTCTGGCGTCTGACCTTATGCAGAAGATGGGATTTACAATGAATTACGGTCCGACTGAAATAGAACGGTCCAGTACAACAGAAGCATATCGCTGGATAGCAAGGTTCCGAAGAACCTATTGCGAGGGCGATGTGATATAGCAACTAAATAACTTTGAGCCATGCAGGAAACTGTGTGGTTCTTTTTTAATGCCAAATTTTAAGGAGGATATGAACCATGGCTAAAGCTATTGATTTGAGCACTGCCGGCATTCACGTTGGATATGGGATTGAGACTAATGCGGGAACGAAGCCTAATGCATTCATCGACATTCCAAACCCGAGATCCATTCCGGATTTCAACCCGGAGGTCGGCACCTATGACGTAACATCTCTGAACGATACCGAGTGGAAGCGATACATTGAAGGTTTGAAGGATGTCGGAGGGGCACTGGCAATTACCTTCGGAATGTCTCAGGTATTCTTGGACATGTGGGAGGACATCTGCGATAAGTATGAAACAGCTATTGCATCAGACAAGCGTTTGTGGTTGGTATTTTACCATCCAAGACTGAGCAAGAGCTTTTTCTTCACCTGCGCACCGACCAGAATGGGATGGGCAGCAGCGGATGTGGATTCTCCATGGGACACCAGCGTTTCTGTAACTCCGACCGGAGAGATTGGATGGGCAGAAGCCATTAAACCAACAGAAGCATCAGATACGTAATCGGCATAATAAAGACTGGGAGGTAAATGAACATGAGAATATTAACAATTGGTGGAAAGGAATATAAAGTAGAGTTTTCATTTGAAGCAGCAGAATATAAGGCTTGTGTGGACAAAGTTTTTAAAGTGGTTTCTGGAGGCTACATTATGAAGCGTGGAATCACTGGAAAAGAGGGAAAGGCTGAAATGGCGGTGGCCATGATGGACGGAACAGCTGATATGATTTCCGATATGGCGTCTCTGTCCATTACTTGCTTTTATGCGGGCCTTCTGGAAAATAATCCTGTTAAAGATGAAAAAGCAGCAAAGCAGTTGTTTAAGCAGTTTGTAAAGGAAAATCCGGATGATGACCGCGCATCATTTCTGGGAATGTATGAGTTCTTGAAAGGATGTATGGAGGAAGATGGTTTTTTCAAACTTACCGGCCTGGACAAGTATCTGAAGGAAATGTCAGAGGCCATGGAGAAGGCGATAAAGGAAGCAGAAAAGGAGACAGAACAGTCCACATTACCGAAAGTTCCGACAGACCGAAAGAGGAAGTCAACTTCCACAAAATAATTTGGGAGCATTATCTTCCGCTTGCGCTAAAAATAGGTGTCCCTTATGAATTGTTCTGGCACCTCAATCCAACAAAACTGATTCCGTTTATTAAAGCATATGGACAGAAACAGCAAGAGCGAAGTGATGAAATGTGGATGATGGGTCAGTTTGTTATGGCGGCATTAGATGCAACTGTATGTAACATGATGCCTTTCGTTAAACGCAAAGGAAAAGGAAAATACCCTGAAAAGCCATATCGGGTAATTCCTATGACGGAAGAAGAAAGGCGGCAGGAAGAAGATAAAGAATTGCAAAAATTCCTTGGTTTTGCGGATTCGTTTGAGAAAGATGTGAAAAAGAAAAATGAGGGCATGTAGGTGTTACAGCCTATTTGCCTATTTTAACAACATAGTTTCCATAAATCAATAGGGCGAGTGACTAAAGCAGTTACCCGCCTTTTTTTATATGCAGAAAAGGTAGGTGAATATCATGTCAGATGTAATTGATGATTTAAAAGTCCAAATAGACGCTAGTACGCAGAGCGCAGATGCGAAATTGGATAAGTTCATTGCAAAGATGATGAAACTCCAGTCCACAATTACTGGTCTGGAAATGTCCAATGTAAGTAATATTGCTTCCGGAATTAATCAGATATCGGCGTCCATTCAGAATTTTAATAACAGAACAAAGACGGCAGATTTTAGTAGAGTTGCTACTGGAATGAATAAACTGGCAACAGTAGATGCCCAGGGAGTTGCAGCGACAGCTCAGGCCATGTCCACATTTGCAGCTAATATGATGGGGCTTAATGATGTTCATGTGGATTCTGATGGGATTTCTAACATAGCCAATGCCATATCCAAACTAGTACAGCATTGCTTAAATATCAGTGATTAAATTACTA
>UMGS01002578.1_pt1 | contig 30425 bp, 27 predicted proteins | sample 1965341 | NCBI WGS metagenome assembly UMGS01 (sample SAMEA4836079, study PRJEB28245) | human gut metagenome | biome: gut microbiome; material: fecal sample | place: Denmark | collected 2008 | reverse complement strand
TTTTGGTAAAAACCCACTTCCTGCTGATTTTGAGCAACAGGTCAAACAGATTCTGGCAAAGCTTGATCAGGAGAAAGAACATCATGCGTAGTTTGGTGAATGGCAGATAAATTATTAAAGAGGTCTATTGAATACATAAAATTAAGCGGGATAAAAATTCTTTCCCGCTTTTTGTTATTTATTTAAAATTAATTATTTGTTTATCCCAGAGTGGATCACTTTTTTATGTTGTGAGCCAGCTACTTTATCGTAAATAGCGCATATAACAATAGTCACTAATACAGGAATTAACCACGCTAATCCTTGCTCACTTAATGGTAATTTAGCCGCCCAATCCGGTAATAAATGTTTTAAATGATCGGATGCTTTAATGGCATCAAAAATGCCAAAAAATAAGCTTATTGCCATTGCAGGGGCAATAATACGGCTTGGATTATGCCAAAAACGTAAAGTGAAACTCATCAGAATAATCACAATACAAGGAGGATAAATCATCACCAGAACAGGAATGGAGAACGCAATCAGTTTACTTAAACCAAGATTAGAGACTACCGCGGAAAATACAGCCAAAATCAATACTAATGTACGATAAGAAATAGGCAAATAGCGGCTAAAAAACTCCGCACAAGCACAAGTTAAACCTACCGCTGTCACCATACAAGCTAAGAAAATAAGCAGAGCTAAAAAGAAACTACCAAAATTACCGAAAGTATGTTGCACATAAGCATGTAAAATATCTGCGCCATCTTTTGCTTCTGGAATAATGCTGCCGCTAGCAGAACCAAGCTTAAATAAACTAAGATAAATCGCCGTTAATAACACACCCGCGATAATTCCCGCCCACATAGTATAACGTGTTAATAAAGACGAATTATCAATCCCTCTTGAGCGGGCCGCATTGACAATAACAATACCAAAGACCATCGCGCCTAACGTATCCATGGTAAGATAGCCATTAATAAAACCTTGGGTAAATGCCATATCTTGATATGCTTGTGTAGCGGGGATCGGCGTTCCTGCTGGCCAAAATAGCGCAGCTAAACCTAATACAGCTAAGGCTAAAATTTTAATCGGTGCCAGAATGTGACCAACACTATCAAGTAATTTTCCCGGATACAGTGAAATACCGATAACAATTAAAAAGTAAATAACACTATAAATAAGTAAGGCAATATCACTATCACCCACTAAAGGGGCAATGCCAACTTTAAAAGAGACCGTTGCGGTTCGCGGGGTGGCAAATAAAGGGCCGACAGCAAGATAAGCGACTATTGCTAATAAAAGTCCCATAGATTTACCAATGGGGGTGCTTAATGCTTCAATTCCCCCTCCCACTTTCGCTAATGCCACCACTGTTAGCACAGGTAAGCCAACTCCGGTTAGCAAAAAACCAATGGCCGCAGTCCAAACAAACTCCCCTGATTGCAACCCCACCATCGGGGGAAAAATAATATTCCCTGCTCCAACAAATAGAGCAAAAGTCATAAAACCTAATGCCAGAATGTCTCTGGAAGTTAATCGATGTGCCATAAGATTTGTTAATATATCGTTATTAGATGGTTAATTTACATTTACTATATAAAGTAAATACAACAAAAATATCAGCAGTATCTATTTTGCTTCATGATGGGTTATTCAGAATAATATTTAAGAATAATCATTTTACACAGAGCAATTACATATTAAATAGAAAAAAGCGCCGATAACTGCTCACAAGTAAAACTTTTATAATGAAAAAAGGCAATAGCTGATCTAAAAAGCAGAATAATCATCTAAAGTATTTTTTCAGGCCAGTGATAACTGTTATATATCGCCAATTATCCCCGATATGATTTGTATATTTTTCACTCACCAAACGGCAATCTAGCCATCAATTAAAGTTCCCATTAATTAATAATATTAAAATTTAACGCTACGATATTAGATTTTATTGATATTGATTTGATGGGTATATGACAAAAATACCTTTATCACCTCTTTTAAAAATAGGTGATAAAGGTACTAATAAAATAAGGATAAAAACGAAATTATTTTTTTTCTGTTAACAATGTTTGCGGCATGATAAAAGAAAAAGTGCTTCCTACACCGACTTTACTTTCAATATTCAGTATTGAGTGATGATGTTGTAAGGACTTTTTGACAATCGCCAATCCAAGCCCTGTACCACCTGTGTGGCGGGAGCGCGCTTTATCTACACGATAAAAACGTTCGGTTAAGCGCGTTAAATGTTCAGCACTGATACCCGGCCCATTATCTGACACACTAAACAACATACCTTGTGGTACTTTTTTCCAACTCACGCGAATAGTCGTACCCTCAGGGGTATGATTTATAGCGTTATAGACAAGGTTAGATACGGCACTACGCAATTGCTCTTCATTACCACGAACAGCCCATTTATGGTCAATATCAAAGATGATATTTTGTTGTTCTTGGCTTAATGAGTGCGCGTCATGCTCAAGCACGCTTAATAGCGCAGGCATATCGACAACCGTGTTCAAATCAATATGAGGCGCAGATTCAATACGTGAAAGCTGTAACAGTTGTTGTACTAATAAGTCCATACGCTTTGCTTGCTCTTGCATGGTCTTAATCACTTTATGTTCAGCCGGGTTTTCTGCGGTATTCTCTTCCATCATCTCAAGATAGCCTTGAATAACCGTTAAAGGTGTTCTTAATTCATGGCTCACATTAGCAAAAAAATCACGTCGCGAATTTTCTAACTTATTCTTCTCGGTAACATCGCGAGCAACCATTAAACGTTGCTCATCCGCATAAGGCATCACCCGAAATTCAACAATAGCACCATTATTTAATGCAATAGTTAAAGGGCGGCTAAAATCGGCGACGGTGAAATAATGTAAAAAATCGGGATAGCGCAATAAATTAAAAATATTTTGTCCATTATCATCAGGCCAACGAAAGCCTAGAAGATGCTGAGCAAGACTATTACACCAAAAGATATTTCCTTCATTAGTGATCATCACAACGGCATCTGGTAGGCTTTCCGCCCCGCTACGAAAACGCTTGATTAAATCACCTAATTCTCGACGGCGTTTACGGTTACGTTGCTGTGTTTGTCGTATACCATAAAAAATAGGCTCCCAGCCCCCTTTCCCTTCTGGGGGTAATACCGATCTATCGAGCCATAACCATTTAGATAATTTCATTAAATTATAGGCGTGCCATATCAAGGCACTCAGTAATGAGACCACGAGCAACCAAGGAAGGTGGCCAATAAATAGTGATAATACAAAGGCAGGTAAACAAAATAGAAATAGCCCCCACACGAGGGCTTTCCATGAGAGTCGTTCTAACACCAGTTAATTACTCCCTTATCAACTCAAAATCGAGCAGAGAAACGATATCCCGTTCCTCGTACCGTTTGTATCATTCGGTCATGGCCATCTTGCTCTATAGCTTTACGCAATCGACGAATATGTACATCGACAGTACGATCTTCGACATAAACATTGGTGCCCCAAACATAGTTTAGCAACTGCTCTCGGCTATATACACGTTCGGGATGGGTCATAAAAAAGTGGAGAAGTTTAAATTCGGTAGGCCCCATATCAATGGGTTTATCTTGACTAGTAACTCGATGTGAAACAGGATCAAGACTTAATCCATTAAATTCAATCACATCTTCTGCCGACATCGGTGACAATCGTCGTAAAATAGCCTTTACCCGAGCCACCAGCTCTTTAGGCGAAAAAGGTTTAATCACATAGTCATCCGCGCCTGTTTCGAGACCTTTGACTTTATCTTCTTCTTCCCCTTTTGCTGTTAGCATAATAATAGGAATATCACGGGTATTATTTTCACGCTTCATCTGTTTAATCACTTGGATACCCGAGCCTCCGGGGATCATCCAATCTAATAAAACCAGATCAGGGTAAGGGTCAATCAGAAAACTCAATGCAGTATCATAGTCCTCAGCTTCAATAGGCTGAAAACCATTTTGCTCTAATACAAAACAGATCATCTCTCGAATTGCGGTTTCATCTTCAACAACAAGAATACGCCTTGCCATACTCTATCCTGTGTTATTTATATAGAGGGTCATAATGATTATGAGGCACTTTTATGACAGATTTATGACTGACTATGACAATACTGGAATACAGTGTCATTGTTAAGGTAAATAAGGCTAAAATTGGTGTAATTTCACTCAAAATACGTAGCTCATAGGTGGATTTTCACTAAAAAAGTAAGGTGCGCTATACTGACGGCAGTTAACATTAAGGGATAGCAATGCGGATTATTCACACCTCAGATTGGCATTTAGGACAATATTTTTTTACAAAAACTCGCGCCCAAGAGCACCAACAATTTCTCGATTGGCTATTAGCGCAAATCCGTGAACAACAAGTTGATGCAGTTATTGTTGCAGGAGATATCTTTGATACTGGCTCCCCCCCCAGTTATGCCCGAGAGCTTTATAATCGATTTGTTGTCGCAATAAGAGATACTCAGTGCCAACTGATTATTTTAGGGGGTAATCATGATTCTGTGGCAACGCTAAATGAATCTAAATCACTGTTAGCGTGTTTAAATACCACCGTCATTGCTAATGTTCACACTGAAACCCCACAAGCCCCTATTATTCTTTATCAAAAAAATCACACACCTGGAGCATTACTTTGTGCAATCCCCTATTTACGCCCTAGAGATATGATAAATAGCAAAAGTGGGCAATCGGGAGCAGACAAACAGGGCGCTTTAAAAGAAGCGATCGCAGATTATTATCAACGCCAATATCAAGCCGCGCTCGACTTACGAAAACAACTCAATGTTAACATCCCTATCATTGCCACAGGGCATCTGACAACGATAGGCGCCAGTGTTAGCGATTCGGTACGTGAAATTTATATCGGCACATTAGAAGCCTTTAACGCAACCCTATTTCCTCCATTTGACTATATCGCCCTTGGTCATATTCATCGTCCACAGCGCGTCAATAAATCGGGTCATATTCGCTACAGTGGTTCACCTATTCCATTAAGTTTTGATGAAAGTGCACAACAGAAAAGTGTTTGTCTTATCGATTTTGAGCAAGATAAGTTAGCGGAAATGACACTATTAGCCATCCCTGAGTTTCAGCTATTACGCACTCTTTCAGGCTCGTTACAAGAAATTGCCACACAACTCGAAAAGTTAGCAACACAATATAATGAAATGGATACCACGATTTGGCTAGATATTGAAGTTTCAACTCAAGATTATCTCAGTGATATTCAAAACCGTATTCAAGAGCTAACTCAATCGCCACTCTTTGAAGTGATCGTATTAAGAAGAGCGAGAAAACAACATCAAGCACTGATGCAAAATGAGAAAGAAACCCTAACTGAACTGACTGTATATGATGTATTTGAAAGGCGCTTAGCTCAACACCAGTTTGAAACCGAGGAAGACAAAATACGGTTAACCACACTCTTTAAGCAAGCGGTTGAAATGGCAGAGCAAGAGGATAACAACGCACGATGAAAATCTTAAGTCTGCGCTTTAAAAACATTAACTCACTCAAAGGCGAATGGAAAATTAACTTTGATCAAGAGCCTTTTGTTAGCAATGGACTATTTGCCATTACAGGCCCGACAGGTGCGGGTAAAACCACGCTCTTAGATGCAATTAGTTTAGCCTTATATCACAGAACGCCACGCTTAGATAAAGTAACCCAATCTCAAAATGAATTAATGACTCGTCACACTGCAGAATGTTTAGCTGAAGTGGAATTTGAAGTTAAAGGGGTTGCCTATCGGGCATTTTGGGAACAACGTCGTGCTAATTATAAAGAAGAGGGAAACTTACAAGCCCCACAGGCTGAGTTAGCAAAAATTAATCGTTTAGGCGGTGAAGATAAAGTTTTAGCCAATAAAATTAGCCAAGTAAAAGAAAAAATAATCTCGATCACCGGATTAGATTTCGATCGCTTCACTAAATCCATGTTGTTATCACAAGGGCAATTTGCTGCATTTCTCAACGCTGATGATAAATCTCGTGCAGAGCTACTTGAAGAGCTTACTGGTACAGATATCTATCGCCATATTTCACAAACAATTTTTAAACATTGGCGCGAAGAAGAGCAGGCTTTAAATACGCTAAAACAACAAGCTCAAATGATGGCATTATTGGATGCAACAACACGCCAAGAGCTATTAACACAACAAGCCAATATTCAAGCACAAGTAACAAGGTTACAAAAAGAGCAACAGGAATACCAAGTTGCTAAGCAATGGCAAGAAAAAGCGCTAGAAATTCAGCAGCAACAACAATCAGCCCAAGCGGGACTCAATGAGGCTCAACAGGCATTAAATATTGCTCAACCCGATATTCAACGCTTAGAAAAAAATGAGCCAGCAGAAAAAATTCGCCCTCTTTATGATGAAAAAAATCGTCGTCTTACAGAGCAAAACTATTTAGCAACACAGTTAACAAGCTTAAAAACAGAAAAACAGGCTATTGAACAACAAAACCTACCTATCAATAAAAAATTGGCAGACTTTCATGAACAATTAAAAACGCATCATGAGAAAAAACAGCACACTTTACAGTTAATTCGTGAGAAGGTACTGCCTTTAGATAATCAATTGGTGCTGTTACAACAAGAAATTAGTACTAATAACCAACACAAGCATAAATTAGAAAAAATATGCGCTGAATATCTGCAACATTCTCAGTTAGCCGAGAAAAAATTAATCACCACACAACAACAAGTTAATCAATTAAATAACGACTTAACACAACACGCCTATCATGCACAACTTGCGGAAAATCTACCCTTATGGCAACACTATTTTCAGCAATATAATGAAATATCAAACCAATATCTTGCCAACCAAAAACGAGAAACAGCAGAGCAGGAAAAAGTCATAAGTTTGGAAAAAGCATTACAACAAGCTACCCAAACATTAGCCACCCAACAAGAGCAACTTAATTTACAGCAACAGCAACTACAATCTTATCAAACACAATTGGAAGCGCGTCAAAAAGCAGACAAACCCGATGAAATAAAACCGCGATTACAACAAATTAATCTGCAAAAAAATGCATTGGCAAAAATTATAAATTTACACACTCAATTACAACGTAATGGCAAAGAGCAGCAACATTATCAAACTACATTGAGTGAAAATCAGCAAAAAATAGCGACTCTAACCCAAACGATTGCAGAAAATGATCTGGTACTAAAAGAGAAAGCACAACATCTTAAAGATTTAAATGACAACTATCTTTTGCTACAAAAAGTCGCCGAATATGAGCAAGAACGCGCACGTTTACTGAAAGATAAACCTTGTCCTCTATGTGGCTCAACACAGCATCCTTATGTAGAAACCTATCATGACATCAAACCAGATGAGACAAAGCTACGTTTAGAAGCATTACAACAGCAGGTGCATTCACTCACCATCACCTTAGCCGAACAGCGAACCCAACGGGTAAACTATGGCTCACAAAATAGCACCTTGAGTGACAATATCGCTCAGTTAACCCAAGAGAATAGCGTACTGACCCAACAGTGGCAGACGTTAGCACAAGCACACCATTTACCGTTAGTTGATGATGCAGATAACTTACTGACATTAGAACAATCATTAAATCAGCAAGAGCTTATTCTCACAGAAAAACTTGACAGTTATCAGCAATTAGAAGCCCAAACACATCAAAAGAATACGCATTTTCTCAATGCAAAAGAGCAATTTAATCAACAACAACAATCGGTTAAGCAACAGCAAAATGATTTAGATTATTTGCAAAAAACAATCAAAACCTATCAGCAACAAAGCGAGCACTTGCACCAACAGCAACAACAATTAGCACAACATATTCAGTCAGCGATTGAAAAACAAGGCTATACACTCCCTGAATTTGAGCAGTTCACGCCATGGTTGGCGGCTCGTCAACAAGAGCACCAGCAATATCAAAGTCAGTTAAAAGAGCTTCAGCTATTACAACAAAGCCTACGTGAACAGCAAGTGACGCAAAATGAAAAAAAACGTTATTTAGCAGAAAAACAGGCTGAACTTGAAGCACTATTGGCAAAATTAAGCCAACAACAACACCAACAAACACAATGGCAGGATCAACGACAAGCCTTATTTGGTTCACAATCTGTAGAGCAGGTACGCAGTGAACTTGATAAACATAGCCAATTTTTACAAACCCAGATTGAGCAATATACTCAAGAAAAAAACCAACTAGAAAACCGACTTAATCAATTAATTGGCCAATATCAAGAGAATGAAAAAGCCCTACAACGAGCAATAACACAAGCACAACAAGCCACTGAACACTATCAACACGCGTTAAAAGAGAGTCTTTTTGCCGATGAAAATGACTTTTTAGCCTCTCTATTATCGGTAGAGGAAAGAACACGTCTGCAAGAGCAGCAAAAACAGCGACTTGATAAACTTTTACAAGAAAAAACGCGCCTTGAGACTCAAGAAAAAGCCTATCAACAACATTTATTACAACAACCATTACTCTCAACACAATGTACTGCTGAGCAATGTAATATCCATTTAGACGACTTAGCAAAGCAACACAAAGCGTTGCAAGAAACACTATTTAGTCTGCAAATACAATTACGCCAAGATGATGAAAAACGGATAGAGCAACAAACACTATTAGCGCAAATAGCCAAGCAGCAAGCGCATTATGATGATTGGAGCTATTTAAATGAGTTAGTTGGCTCTGCATCTGGTGATAGATTTAGTCGCTTTGCCCAAGGGTTAACCCTCGACCATCTTATCTATCTGGCTAATCGTCGCTTAGAAAAACTACATGGTCGTTACTTTTTACAACGCAAAACGACAGGTAGCCTTGAATTACAGATTGCCGATACATGGCAAGCAGATGCTCTACGCGATACACGTACACTTTCTGGTGGAGAAAGTTTTTTAGTCAGCTTATCCCTTGCCTTAGCGTTATCTGATTTAGTCAGTAATAAGACGCAAATTGAGTCACTCTTTTTAGATGAAGGCTTTGGCACTCTCGATCCTGATACACTAGATATTGCTTTAGATGCCTTAGATAGCCTTAATGCTTCTGGCAAAATTATTGGTGTGATCAGTCATGTTGAAGCGATGAAAGAGCGTATTCCGGTACAAATAAAAGTGAAAAAAGCGGGGGGTTTAGGAATAAGTCAGCTAGCACCTGAGTTTAGATATGGTAATAAGAGCAATGAAAATCAATCAGTTAAAGACTAGCTCTAATAATTTGATGTAAGTGGTTAAAATTTTTAGATATCAATAAATCACCCACAGCGTCTATAGTATGTGCATAGATTAGCTCAGGCTAAACAGCTTTAAACGCTTATATTTATCAAGGAGATAAGCATGTCTAACGCATTCACAGAATTAATGAAAAAACGTAGAACAATTTATCATTTAGGTAATCAACTGCCTATTAGCGAAGACAGAGTTGCTACGATCATCAAAGAAGCGGTTAAAGAAAGCCCTAGCGCATTTAACTCACAAACTTCTCGTGTTGTCGTTTTATTTGGTGAACAACACCAGAAATTATGGAATATCGTTAAAGATACTCTGAAAAAATTAGTCCCTGCGGATGCATTTAGCGCAACAGAAGCCAAAATTAATAGCTTTGCTGCCGGTGCAGGCTCCATCCTTTATTTTGAAGATACTGATATCGTTAAAGGGCTTCAAGAGCAGTTCCCACTGTATGCTGAAAACTTTCCTGTTTGGTCAGAGCAAGCCAGTGGTATGGCTCAACTTTCTGTCTGGACTGCCCTTGCGGCTGAAAATGTAGGGGCATCACTGCAACACTACAATCCAATTATTGATGATGAAGTTCACGCAACTTGGGATATTCCTCGCCATTGGAAATTAAGAGCACAAATGGTCTTTGGCTCTATCGAACAAGAAGCAAGTGAGAAAAATTATATTGAAGATGACGCTCGTTTTAAAATCTTCAAATAATAGACTTTAATATAGACATCTGATCCAAATACCCTCTTTTTATTTTCATTCCTTGCCAACAGCCTCTGTGGGCTTTTTTTTGCCCACGACAAATAATAAAGGGAGCATTAGCCCCCTTCTTTTATGACTTGATCAGTTTAATATCATGCTTTCGCTGCTTTTTCTAAGCTTCATAAAAATTTTCATGAGAGCCTATATGTAATAAATACAGTTCCAGCTTATTGGCAACCCATGAGTAACCTAGTAGTACGGTTAAATCATTAAGTCTAAACTTATGTACTCTAAGATGAGCAAGATCGCCTTTTTTTTGCTCTCCAATTAATGGATTATCGATTATTTGATCAATTTCATCTTCAATGATCTTCACATCAGATCCCGGCAATTTTTTCATTGCCTTTTCAAAACGAGCTGACTGGTAAACATCAATCTCTTTTTGTGGTTCGGACATATCGAGAAACCTTTTTGTTTTCGACTTCCGCCTGTGCCAGTAACAATTCTTCGATAAAGCTATATGGCAGATCGGGATTATCTTCAGCTATACGGCCTATTTTTGCCCAGTGTTCTATTTGTTTAGGAACACTTCTGCTTTTCGCTTCCGCATGAATTTTAGCATCAGACACAAAGTCTTCATCTAATCTTACGGAAATAGCCATTACTTATACTCCAAGCCTCACAGCAGTTATAACTTTAGAACTTTATAATAACGACAAAACGCAATCTTTTGTCGCATAACAAAACAATACACCACAAATTATTCCTTGTAAAGACATTGACTCTTATGTTTATTCCTCCACATTTGGAACAAAAAAACATAAAAAAAAAGAGCAAAGTGCGTAATGAATACAAAGGTAGGGATGGACCCTTTGTGTTCAACACTTTGCTCTCTTTATTTAGTTACGCACCTCTTATAAGAGGTGCTATTTTCACAAGGCGTATGAAAATATGTTATTTACGAGTAATGTTGTTCGCTTTTGGTTGAGCAATAGGTGACTGCTCAGCAAAGTATTTCACTACTGCATCAACATCTGGCACGCTGTAAACCGGATCTTTACCTTCTTTCAGTACAGAGAAGTTACTACCACCTGTTGCTAAGTATTCATTTGCAACTACACGGTAATTCGCTTTCATATCCACAGGCTTACCATCAATACGCATTGATTCAACAATCACACGTTGTCCAACAGGTGCTTTGCTGTCCCATGTATATTGGAAATTACCCGATACCGCTAATACTTGTGGACGTGAACGATCCCACTGTTGCTCTAATAAGCGTTTGATCTGCTCACCCGTTAATGTTTGTGTTAACAGTACATTAGAGAATGGTTGTACGGTATAAATAGCGTTATAAGAAACATCACCACCCGTCATATCAGCACGAATACCACCACTGTTCATTAAGGCGATTTGTGCGCCACCCATATCTTTTGGTTTTGCCGTATATAAATGGGCATCAGCAATAACTTGACCTAGACCCGATTCGCCTGCATCGTTAGTTTGCTTGGTTAAGTTACCTTCTAGTTTACCAATAATACGGTTCGCTAATGGTGTAGCAATTTTCTCGTAAGCTTCTAACAGTTTAGTGACAGCAGGATCTTTTTCATATTTGCGGTTATCAACCCAAATATTACGCGCTTCTACATCAACAACATCTTTCGTTGTTTTATCTAATTTCAGGTCGATACGCGTTAACATTGCGCCATTAGATTGTGCAGAAGTCACTGATCTACCGTTAATAGTACAGTTATAAGCTTGGTGAGTATGACCCGTTACAACAAAGTCAACCGCTGGATCTAATTGTTCAACCACACCAAGTACTTTACCTGTAATACCATTACATGCGTTGATATTTACTGGACCACCATCACGGCGCTGTGCAGCACCTTCGTGGATCAGAACACCAATCGCCTGTACACCTTGAGCTTGTAACTTAGGCACTAAAGCGTTGATTGTTTTTGCTTCATTGTGGAAGCTTAAACCTTCAGTTCCTTTTGGTGTCACGATAGCCGCAGTACCTTCTAAAGTTAAACCAATAAAGGCAACCGGAATACCATTGAACTCTTTAATCACATATTCAGGGAATAACGTTTTACCTGTTTCGTTAACAGTCACGTTAGCCGCTAAATATTGGAAATCAGCACCTTTAAATTCAGTAGGACCTTGACAACCTGTAACTGGATGGCAACCACCGTTTTGCTTACGCAGTAACTCACCCATACCTTTATCAAATTCGTGGTTACCCACTGAAGTTGCTTCTAAACCTGCTAATGACAGCGCTTCAATAGTTGGCTCATCATGGAACATTGAAGATAACAGTGGGCTAGCACCAACCATATCACCGGCAGCTACCACAATATTATTTGGGTTATCTTTTTTCAGCTCTTTGACCAGCGTAGCCATATGCTCAATACCACCAGGCTTGTTTGGACCTGGTGCTTTTAATGCACCATGGAAGTCATTGAGTGCAATCACACGGACATCAACGACGTTCGCTTCGTCATAATTTTTAGCACAACCTGCTAATAAGACGGAGCTTACTGCAAGGGCTACAAGTTTATATTTATGGTTCATTTAAGTTTTATCCCTAGATCAATATTCACGTTTCGGACAATCAATCACTTCGAAATCTTTGCTATAACAAATATAGAATTCATCTCGATTAATTTGAATTTCTTTATCCTTCAATGATGGATTATTTTCTTTTAAGAACTTAATCAATTCACTATTTGAAGGGCGGCCTTCTGGTAACACTAATGCGTCAAATAACGCTTGTTGCTGACCAAAGAATGCTTCTGGCGTATCAAAGGCACAAACGCCATGTTTTTCCCATTCACCTTGCAATAAGTCAATACCCGGTGATGAACATAAGTAAGGTTTAATCGCTGAGTATTCTAATGGTGGTAAATCCCCTTTACATAAACGAGGATGCTTGCGTATGTCTTTCCAGTCACGGCATTCATCCCATGATTTACCATCGCAGGTTTCAGCCCATAGCCCATGAACAATCCAGCCAAATTTATTATCTGAGAAACACTGGATTTCAAATTTATCGAATTCGCGTTTAGCACGCTCTTTTTCGTTATCGTTATTTAAACGCTTAATATTATTTTTTTTATAATCACAAAAAGCCGGTGAGTAATTAATGGCTAATTTAAAGTAATCTGTTGATGCTTTACTATTTTGACCATAACGATCATTTGTCGCAATATAGTCATAATTGGCAGTAGGTGCATCAGGTAAAATACAAGATACGCCTTCAACTAATTTTGCTTGCGGTTTTAATGGTTGTTTAACTTCAGGTGCTTGTGTCACACAACCCGCTAAAATAACAGCTAAAATAGCAGGTAATAGCTTTATAAAGCGCATAAAATCCCCTTAAAGAGCAATAACTGCACTCTTTCACGCCAAAACATGAGAACGACCTGCCCGAATGGACAGGTCTATAAGATTATTTCTTCTCAGTTAGGTCGATTTTGTAAATTGCAAAACCGATATCGTCATTTTCCACAAAGGTCATTGGATACTGAGCAAAATCTTTAATAAAGTTAGCAGCTTTTTCACTTGGTGAAGTTTCAAAGCGAACATCTAATTGTTTATCTGTCTTAATCGGTAAGAAAGACCAATTATTCGCAGCTTTTGTTGCAACTTCGCCATTTTCTTTCGTTTGCTTAGCAATATAAGAAGCTAAGATTGCACGGTTTTCATCTGGTGATGCAAAGGCGATATTGCTTTCACCTGTACCCGCAAATTTACCACCGTATCCACGATAGTTATTGGTTGCAATTAAGAAAGTTGCTTTAGGATCGATAGGTTTGCCTTGGTAAGTGACATTTTTGATACGGTTTGCATCTTTATTGACAACTTGGCAATCAACGTCATATTTAGCAGGCTGAGTTAAATCAACTTTATACTCTACGCCACTGATAGTGTCGAAGTTATAAGTACGGAAACCATCCCAGTTGATTAAGTATTGTGGTTTGGTTGAGTTAGGATCAACTTGGTTCCACATACCCGCTGAACATTCTAACCACTCAACAACATCTGCACCGGTTGCTTTTACAACCACTAATGTATTTGGATACAGATATAAGTCTGCTGCGTTACGGAATGTTAAGTCACCCTTTTCTACTTCAACGAAGTCTGCAGGTGCATTTTTACGTCCGCCGGCTTTAAATGGTGCTGCTGCACCTAATACTGGCAGGCCGTCTAAGTTCGGATCACCTTGAATAAAGTGTTTAGTATAATCAACCTGTGCATCGTTAACGATTTGTACCGTTGGATCACTTTGTACTAAAGCTAAGAAGCTATACATATTAGCTGACGCTTTACCAATATGTTTTCCGACGAAATCACGAGTACCTTGGTGTGCTTTTTCAATGATTTGCGCTAACTCGGCATCACGTTCAACTAATGCTTTTTTGTTTGCTTTATCAAAGATAGGACGCGCTTCACCTGTTGCTTGGGTCATCACCCATTTGCCGCTGTCGTTATTGATAACCATATCGACAACACCTAAGTGATCACCCCATTGGCCTGGCATTACTGCTGGAACACCATTTACAGTGCCTTTAGCAACATCAACACCTTTAATGCCTTCAAATTCTTTACTTGGGAATACGCCGTGAGCATGACCAAACATAATAGCGTTAATGCCATCAACTTCACTCAGATAATAGACTGAGTTTTCAGCCATAGCTTTATAAGGTTCAGAAGAGAAACCAGAGTGAGGGATAGCCACAATCAGATCCGCACCCTCTTTTTTCATTTGAGGAACGAATTTTTTCGCTGTTTCTGTAATATCATTGACAACGACTTTTCCATCCAGATTGGCTTTATCCCAGATTAAAATCTGTGGTGGTACAAAGCCGATATAACCAATCTTGATAGTGTGCTCTTTGCCATCACGATCTTTTACTGGTGTATCAACAATGATATAAGGTGTGAAATAGTTTTTGCCTGTTTTCGCATCCATGATATTGGCATTGATATATGGGAATTCAGCGCCCGCAATGGCTTTTTTCAGGTAATCTAAACCATAGTTAAATTCATGATTACCAAAGTTACCTACGGTATACCCCATGGTATTCATTAACTGGTGCGCTGGATGAGCTTCCCCTTTCTCTAAGCCTTTAGCTGCTTGATAGTCAGCCAGTGGACTACCTTGGATCAAGTCACCGTTATCCACTAAAATCGCATTGGTTGCTTCAGCTTTCGCGGCTTTAATTAAATTCGCCGTACGAACATAACCAAACTGTTCTGTTGGTTTGTCTTTGAAGTAGTCAAAGTCGATTAAGTTACTGTGAACATCCGAAGTCTCCATAATACGGAGATCGACTGTCGCAGCATTCACATTGAATGCGACCAACATTGCTAATGTTGAGATTTTCAACACATTCTTAACCATTACACACCCCTTATATATTGGTTAACAGGAGAGCACAGTTGCTCTCCTTTTATTACTTCTGTCAAACAATACTTGCTTTGATAAAACTAGAAGTACAGACGCATACCAGTTTCAAAGATATATTGTTTTTTATCTTCATAAGCTGGGTTTTCGCTACGAGCATCATCATATGCCATTTCAGCGAATAAACGTAAGTTGTTGTATTTAGATACCGCAAAACGTTTATCTACACCCACAGTATAGGTTTCTTTTTTGTAGTTGAAAGTGTTAGCATCGCCATCACGCAGGTAATAACCCGCATACATACCACTTTCGATACGATCCCAGTGCCATTTCACACCAACACCATATAAATTCGCTTTCCAATCGCCTTTAACTGAGTTCCATTTATAGTCTTTCTCAGTTGCACCTTCTCTTAAGGTTAAGCCAGTATTTTTACCGCGAGATTGACCATAGTCGATACCGATAGAGAATTCGCGACCAGGGAAGAAGTATTCAGCACCGAATGCTAAGATACTATTTTCTGGTTTTTTATTACCAACAACACTATCTGGGTATAGATTAGGCTCACCTACAGCTGCTGAGTAACCCGCATCAAACTCTAAACCGAAAGTTGATTTATAGAAACCAACGACAGAATAGGCATGACGGATATCACCGGTTCTGCGATCGCCATTTTTTCCATCACCATCATTATCTTTACCATCTTTACCCGTTAAAGTTGCCGCTAATTTAAAGCCTTCATAACGGTTTGTTTCAATAAAGATAGTTTGTGGTAAACGGGTCATAAAGTTGTTTTTACCAACCCCTTTACTTGAATAACCTACTGCACGGCCTAATACATCACTAAAGTAAAATACCCCTGTATTACCATAGCCGTAGCTTGATTTTTTCACCCAGTCAATTGGGATATAAGTACGACCAAATTGGATTTGTCCATAATCACGATGAGAAAAACCGACATAGCCTACGCGGTTGTACAGATCAAAGTTTGTTTTCTCATTATCACTGTTGGTTTTTTGAGTATCTGAACCCCACTCTAACTTACCAAACACTTTGATATCGTTAGTCAGTTCATGGGAACCAAAGAAACCGATACGGCTACCATCATCACGCATACGCATTTCATGATCTTTACTTGTCACTTGCGTTTTTAAACGGAACTGACCGTTAACATCAAAACGTGTACCTTTATCGTTGTACACATTTACTGCGTTTGCAGATCCCGACAGAACCAATAAACCTACCAGCGCTGCTAAAGGCTTTAAGCTTTTCATGATTAAAATACCCATCTATTTTCTATAGTTTTATGATTTTCTTTCTAAGGTTAAAAATAATACCGCCGTCTATGATTAACCCTGATTTCAGTTCAAAGAGCCGCCGCCACGGATCTCAAACAAGAAAATCGCTTTTACAACCGTTCATTTTTATAACTGCTATTATTACTCTACTTAATTTTCTTACAGGCTTTAATTTCCTTGACACAGAGATATTCACCAATAAGACACAAAAATAATGTCCTCATTACTATTTAAATAAGGGCATTGCTTTTATTTCTATCCACAAATCGAGTAGAGCATTGAATTTTCGCTGGCATGTTACTCAAAAAAAAGCCTAACTTTCGTGATATAGCCCACAATTACATCAAAGTATATTTTCATGGTTACATACCTGAGTGATGAGCTTCACAATTAAGCTTAAAGATACGTATTTTTTGAACTTAATCAACTTTTTCAAAATACCATTTTTTAATTTTTCTTTTATATTTCATTTTGTTACATAGCTAATGTTTTTGCTAATAAAAAAATTTACCTTGCTATTTAATATATTTAAAAGGACGTATTATTTTTAACCACTAAATAAATAACCCTAAAGATTTAAATATTATTATCTCAATTCTATAATTTTCTATTTTTATATTTACTTGTTATTTAAATAAGCTTAAAAATAAATTTAACTACAATTTAACTCGCAGTAATGAATGACCTACACACTTTATAAGGATAATTAACTAAAAATATCAACCAAGATAGGACAAGAGTAAGGTTTAATTACAATCTCTAATCAATGTTTGTTTATGAACTACGGATTCTATTAATCATAACTAAAGCTAAACTATAACCATAGTTAACATAAAAAGGCTATTTATGCGTTTTTGTCAATTTTCCGCAAAAAAATATTTATATTTGTGATTTAGATCACCATCGTTACCATGAAAAACAACCTGTTACTTTTTCTTAAAACTGTGATAAAAATCACATCCAATCGTCAAGATAAATTTTCTTTTGTAAATTAATGCAGAGATAAATCTGAAAGTGTTGCAAAGAAAGCGTTCAAAAATAGGATGAAAACCCAACTACGTGATAATTATCACATTACGACAATTCTTGAGATTTAGATTATCTCCCCCGTAAAACGATAAGTTAATTAGCAGCAAATAAGAATAAAACTCATTTTCATAAAGTAATTTTACTAATTATTCGATTCAGCTTGAGCACTGTTTTTATACTGTGAGCCGATAATAAATTTCTTTTAAAGGATATTACCTTTTAGATACTGCTAACATTCAGTATCATATTGCTGTTAATCATGATTAAGGGGAATGTCAGATGCTGTGGTTTAAAAATATTTTGGTCTATCGCTTAAATAAAGAGATAGCGCTGTCAATGGATGAGTTAGAACAACAGCTGGCTTCATTAGCATTCACCCCTTGTAGTAGCCAAGATATGACCAAAACGGGTTGGGTTTCACCTATGGGTGATCGTGGCGAAGCACTTATCCATGTTGCAGGTAAACAAGTCATGATGTGCGCACGGAAAGAAGATAAGATCCTCCCCGCCACCGTCATTAAGCAAGCGCTACAAGATAAAGTTGAAAAGTTAGAGGGTGAACAAGGTCGTAAATTAAAGAAAACCGAAAAAGCGACATTAAAAGATGAAGTTGTCCACACGTTACTTCCTCGCGCATTTAGCAAATTCTCACAAACCTTTATTTGGTTAGATTTAGATAAACAATTAGTGATTGTTGATTCAGGTAGTGCAAAACGTGCCGAAGATAATTTAGCCTTATTGCGTAAAACATTAGGTTCGCTACCCGTGGTGCCACTCAATTTTAATGAGTCTGTCGAATCAAAAATGACACAATGGGTTCGTTCCGGTGAACTCCCTGCTGGTTTTACATTAATGGATGAAGCCGAGCTTAAAGCGGTATTAGAAGAAGGTGGCGTGATACGTTGTAAGAAACAAGAGCTTGTCTCTGATGAAATTGCCACTCATATTGAAGCCGGTAAGTTTGTCACCAAGCTTTCTCTTGATTGGGAAGATCGCCTGCAATTCATGCTTTGTGATGATGGCTCTATCAAGCGCATTAAATTTAGTGATACCTTGCGTGAGCAAAACGATGATATTGATAAAGCCGATTTTGCCCAGCGTTTTGATGCCGATTTTGTCTTAATGACAGGTGAACTAAGCGCGCTAATTGAAAGGGTTATCGAAGTACTTGGTGGTGAAGCCGAGTAATTTTATCACCCGATATCATAGTACAAAAAAACAGCCTATCTCACGCTATGATCAGGCTGTTTTTTTATCAATTATTCCGCCGCTATTTTTGAATTAAATAGCGTATTGTCGGCCCATCTTGCTGAATATCTAATACGGTATAACCGTAGTTTTTCGCATCTAAGGGAATATTATTAATAGACTGAGGACAATCGCTCACCACTTCAAGGATCTCACCTTTTTTCAGTGACGGCATCGCTTCTAATGTTGCCACCGCAGGATAAGGACAAGGCTCACCGACCATATCAAGACGATAATCTGGCACTATGGTTTTTTTCTCGTTCATGCGATTTCCTTATTAATTTGTGTTGAAAGCGCTTGCGCTTGTTGCGCTCTTTTGCGGAAGAAATGTTTTTCCCACCAAAGTAGTAATATAAAAGAGAGACCAAGTAGCAGGTAGGTGATGGCTAATCCACCAACTGGACCAAAGGTATCTAATAGGTTGATTTTATCGTAGTCGGTAGCCAGTACCGCAGAAAAATCATCCCAATAGTACGCCAGTATTGTTGAACCAATCACGTTACCTAAACCTACCCACCAAAAGTGGATCTGCCCTTCAACTGCACGATACATCCAGCCTGTTTCACAACCACCAGCAAGCACGATACCAAAACCAAACAACAAACCACCAATAACTGCATTAGGACCGGCCCACATAATTTTCGGTGCAGCACCTAATTGTACATAGCTAAAAATACCCACCGCACTTACCGCCATACCGATAATAATCGCTTTCGCCATATGCGTTCTACCGGTTATCCATAAGTCACGAAATGCGGAAGTAAAACAGATTTGCGCACGTTCAATTAAGATCCCAAAGCCAATTCCCCCCAGCATAGCAAAGCCGAGTTTGGGTGAATCAAATAGAATGATTAATGACCATGCGATCATGGCAAAAAAGATAACCATCCCCAATCGAAAGCGACGTTTTGCACGTTGTTTATCTTGCGTAATAGGTGATGCTTTACTGACTTTTTGCAGTTTTACCGGTATACGAAATAGTGGCATTAATGAAAGTTTGGCACCAAAATAAGAGCCAATAGCAGTAGCAACAGCAAAGAACCAAGCATGCAATGAAAATTGAGGAATACCGGTAAAGAATGCCGCGAGGTTACACCCCATGGCTAAACGTGCACCAAATCCGGCAATAATACCGCCCAAAACGGCCTGAAGAATACGCACTTTATGTTGAGGATGACGAAGTTTGACATTATTGGCCCAAAGTGCTGCCATAATACAACCACCAAACATCCCAATAATCATTACCCCATCAATACGAGTGAGTGGTGTCCCTTCAAGACCAATGATTTTAAAGTAACCCCATTCTTCTGGATGCGCACCAAACCATTGCATCACATGACCGCCCCAGCGAGTAAACTCACCAGTAACTGCCCAGAAAGTGCCGGTTAAACCAAAGTAGTAAGTAGATAAGATACCTGCTGCAATAACCGCCGGAAGAGGCTTCCAGAAACGGATCAGGTATTGAGATTTAAATTCTGACCAAGACATGTTTTTCCCTAGAACTTACCCCCACGAGAGACCCTCTCCACGCAGTAGGATTGGTCGAACATGTTACTCCAAAAATATTTTTATCAAAGGATCAGAATTAAGATAAATGACAGAAGTTTGCGTTATAACAAACTTCTGTAACAGAGAAATAACTTATGAGTATTTAAAAGATCAGTTGAGTGATTTGATTTAATTAACAAATACGGGGTAATGGCTCGTTATAAGGGAGATCTAAAATACGACTTGTGCCAAAAATTCCCGTTAAACGAATATAACGCTCTTCAGTTACTTCACCAATGGTACAAGCATCTTGACCTAAAGTATGTTGATGCAAAGCCTCAAGAACTTGTTTTTCTGCTTGCGGTGACACGACTAATACAATTTTACCTTCGTTAGCAAAATTGAGTGCTTCCAGCCCTAATAATTCACACACACCACGTACAGACTGTTTCATTGGCAGTTTGTTTTCATATACATTCATGCCACAGCCACAGGCTTGAGAAAACTCATGTAAAATAGCGGTCACGCCACCACGAGTTGCATCACGTAATGCACGAATACCGTCAATTTGACGTAAAGGCGCGATCATTGGTTCAAGCACGGCACAGTCACTTTGCAGATCAGCTTCCAATCCTAAATTTTCACGTAAATTTAAGATAGTGGCACCATGATCGCCTATTGTACCGCTGACGATGATCTTATCACCAGCTTTAATGTGACTCGCTGCCCAATCAATTTTACTTGGGATCACCCCAATACCCGCAGTATTAATGAAGATCTTATCCGCAGCACCACGAGGAACCACTTTGGTATCCCCCGTTACAATCTGAATACCTGCTTGTTGTGCGGCTTTTGCCATCGCCATCACCAATGTTTCTAGCGTTTCAAAAGCAAGTCCCTCTTCTAAAATAAAACCACAAGAGAGATAGCGAGGTACAGCCCCACCTACAGAAAGATCGTTCGCGGTTCCGCAAACAGATAATTTACCAATATTTCCACCTGGGAAAATGATCGGATCAATCACATAACTGTCGGTACTAAATGCCAGACGATCGCCCTGTGCTGTGAGATCGGCTAATGCAATACGAGCCTGATCTTCTTTTTCATTCAATAATGGATTATCGAATGCTTTCAAAAATAGCCCTTCGATAAGTTGTTGCATACCTTGCCCACCATTTCCTTGAGCTAAGGTGATTTCATCAGGTTGTTTCATATATTACCTTCACGGCGATACTGATAATAAGCCGCACATGCACCTTCTGATGACACCATTAAGGCACCTAATGCCGTTTCTGGTGTACAACTTTTACCAAATAATGGGCAATCAGAAGGTTTGCATCGTCCGGTTAATACATCGCCACAGCGTGATTGTGGATTATCAGCCACTTGTTGTGGTGCTGGTGTAAAACGTCGTTCAGCGTCAAACTCAGCATAAGCGGGCGTTAGTTGAATACCAGACATAGGGATCTCCCCAAGTCCACGCCATTCACTGCTCTCTTTTAGCATAAAAACATCTTTCAATGCTTTTTGCGCAAGTTTATTGCCTTCATTAGGGACAATACGGCTATATTGATTTTCAATACTTAAAACATAATCTGCATTCTCAGCTTTTGCTTTAAGCTGTTTTACTACCATCAGTATAGCTTGTAATAAATCCAACGGTTCAAAACCTGTCACCACAAAGGGTTTTTCAAATTCATCACATAAAGGTTGATAAGGCGTGCAGCCAATCACCATACTGACATGACCGGGGGCAATAAAACCATCAATACGTACATCTTCTTGCTCTAATAAGCAACGTAAAGTCGGTACGATAGTAATGTGCTGACAAAATAGCGAAAAATTTTTCAGTCCACGTAATTTCGCTTGTTGCAGCGTCATCGCCGTACTTGGCATGGTAGTTTCAAAACCTAAGCCAAAAAATACCACTTGTTTATCAGGATTATCTTGCGCAATTTTTAATGAATCAAGCGGTGAGTAAACAATACGGATATCACTACCGCGACGACGAGCATCAAGCATTGAACCATGACGACCGGGCACCCGCATCGCATCACCGAAAGTACAGAAAATGACCTCTGGACGGGCTGCAATTTCTAAGCAAGCATCAATGCGCCCCATAGGTAACACACATACCGGGCAACCGGGACCATGAACAAACTCAATCTCTTGTGGTAATAAGCGGTCGAGACCAAATTTAAAAATGGCATGCGTATGTCCGCCACACACTTCCATAATCTGTAATGGGCGAGTGATGGGATGAGGCCATTGTGAAATAGTTTCACGTATTTGAGCTAATAATGCTTTGGCCAATTCGGGATCACGAAATTCATCAACGTATTGCATCATCAGCCTCTTCAAGGGTAACACCATATACATGTTGTAATGCATCCAGAGTATCTTGAGCTTCTTGTTCATCAAGAATACTCATGGCAAATCCAACATGAATAAGCACCCACTTATCTAATAACTCTGACGGGTCACCCTCACAAACCATAGAGATATTGACGGCACGTTTTACGCCACTGACTTCAGCATAAGCGAGTTGGTGGACGTCATCGCCCACCTCAACTATCTTGGCAGGAACACCTAAGCACATAAACGGCTCTCCAACCAAGCTAACCACTCTTCCATACCTTCGCCAGTTGTCGCAGATAATGCAATGATCTCAATATTAGGATTGACGCGACGCGCTGATTCAATGCACGCTTGCACATCAATATTAAGATGTGGCACTAAATCAATTTTATTGATAATCATCAGATCTGCAGCGGCAAACATATGTGGATATTTTAATGGTTTATCTTCCCCTTCCGTTACCGAAAGGATAGCCACTTTATGTTTTTCACCCAGATCAAAACTGGCAGGGCAAACCAGATTGCCAACATTTTCAATAAAGAGAATACTGTTGTCTTTTAAACCTAATTGATGGGTAGCATCATGCACCATTTGTGCATCAAGGTGACAACCTTTACCCGTATTGACTTGAATAGCAGCAACCCCGGTTTCACGAATACGATCAGCATCATTCGTCGTTTGCTGATCACCTTCAATCACCGCACAAGGTACACGTTGCGTTAGCTGTTTTAACGTTTGAGTTAGCAACGTTGTTTTACCGGAGCCGGGACTTGAAACTAAATTCAGCGCCAATACATTTTGCTGGGCAAAATGTTCACGATTATGAACGGCAATTCGATTATTTTTATCCAGTACATCCATCTCAATTTTTAACATTCGTTTTTGGCTAATTCCGGGAGCATGAGTACCAGCTTCCCCTTGCCCATAATGCATGTTGTCATTATCAATAACTGGACTAAATTGTTCTTCGTGTTCATGGCTATGTTCGTGAGCATGGCTATGTTCATGTTCATGGCTATGAGTATGTTCATGAGAATGTGCATGATGATCGTCATCATGCCCATGATGATGCTCATGGAACACTTGGGCTTCATTTTGCTGTGCATCATGATAAAAATGGAGATGAACATCGCCACTATTATGGTAATGGTGATGATGAATAATGATAGGCTGACCATGAGTTTCGTAATTGTGCTTATGCTTTTGCTCAGACTTATCAATATATTTATGAACAGTATTCGCTGGAGTAGCATTGTGTTCATGATGATGATCATGCCCATGATGATGGTGATGACCGTGATGGTGATGGCCATGGTCGTGATGATCATGGTCGTGAGAGTGATGGTGGTGATCGTGTGAATGAGGCGCTACGCCTTCAATGCTGACATTACCTTCACCACAACCGCAAGTGCTACACATATTCTGACTCCTGACTATTCAATAAGAAGAATTTGACTCGGTGTCGCGTAAACGTTCTACATTATGATCTTAACTGACCACGAAAAAGGGAACGCCGACTTAAATCAACTTCTGTGACGGATTGTGTCTGAACAGGAAGAGAAAGAGCCATTTTTGCACTGTTTTCTGCTAACTCAACCGCTTGCTCACCTTGTAAATGGCGATCAAGTGGCGACATTAATGAACAAGCCAGATATTGAGCACCATTAGCAAGTTCACCAACGACAAATTTAACCTGACCACAAGGAAGCGCTAAGGCGATACGCTCACCAATTTTACGTCTTGGCCACTCTTGTGATGGCCCGGGCAACACAATAAGCTCTAGCATCCAAGGCGTTAAAATTGTTCCAATCCATTGCTTTTCAAATAAAGTAAATCCTCCCGCTTTTACGGGAATATTTTCTCTATAAAAAGGCAATGCTTGCATCTCTTTTTTGGCAATCTCTCGAAAACTGCTTTCAAGTAATTCAATAGGTGGTTCATCGTATCCCGTGATATCCCAATTTAATTCACTCATGCTGTTACCTCTTTAGGGGTTACGGTGATCCCATGTTCACGCAAAATATTAACCACTTGTTCAAGTGCTATTTCCATCGATTGCTGACCAATATCTGACAATGACATACTTGGCGCTAATGAAGCAGGTTCAATACCCACTAAAATCAGTTTGCGAGGAAATTCATCGGTCATACGTAAGGCCATTAATACATCCGATAGCCCGAGTTGATGCGGTGAAATTTTCTGGGTAAATAATGCAGGTACATCATCATCATGTAATACAAAGATACTGCCCGGCTCGTGCTGGCTTCTTACTGCATCAGCAACAATCAATAAATCTCTTGCGGCAATATCTTGCAAAATTTCCATGCCTGATGTGCCACCATCAATAACATCGACGTTCTCCGGTAAAGAGAAGCGCTCTTCGAGCGCTTCTACGATACGAACACCAATGCCTTCATCGCTTAGTAATAAATTACCAATACCTAAGACAAGTGTACGCATTACAATACCTTCACCTTACTTAATTCTTTACCTGTTAAATCAACCATATGCACAGCACAAGCCATACATGGGTCGAAAGAGTGAATGGTTCTTACCACTTCCAGAGGTTTGTTAGGATCAGCCACCGGCGTTCCCACTAGTGATAACTCATAAGGACCCGGTTCATCATTAAAGTTACGAGGACCCGCATTCCATGTTGAAGGAACAACAGCCTGATAGTTTGTGATTTTGCCATCTTTAAAGACTATCCAGTGAGATAGCATACCGCGCGAAGCCTCTTCAAAACCGACGCCACGATACTCTTTACCCGGCTCAAACTCAGGTTTAATAAAGGAAGCAGTATCTCCACGGCCAATATTATCAACCAGTGATTGCCATAAGAAGTTAAGCGAATCTTGTAATACACAAGCATGAACGGTACGACCAATAATGCGTCCCCAAGTTGACTCTAACTGCTCTGTCACCAAGGTTTGACCGGTTAATTTGGTGTAGATCTGATTAACTTCGTTATAGTGTTTTACTGTGCCTTCATGTTTACCCGCTAAACCACACACTAACCATGCTAAAGTACCTACTTCTACAGGTTTGCCGTAAAATGTGGGTGACTTAACCCATGAGTATTTATTATTTTCATCCCAACCGGTGTATTTAGGACGAGTTAAACCTTCCCATGGTTTTAATGGTTCATCATCTTCATACCATGCGTGTTTACCACTCTCTTCAATGCCGTCTTTCAGGTTTTGATCTTTCCAATCTTTGATTGGACGATAAGTAGAAAAATCAACGCCTTCCATATAGCCACCTGAGAGTAAAAACTCAGTATTATTGCCATTAATAGGCAATTCAGGCACAGATAAGTAGTAATTAGCCCCTTTACCGATTTTTAACCACTCTGGATAATAAGCAGCAAAAATAGCAGTATCCACTTTATAAACTTGTTCAATAAAATCACCCAAGTTATCAATAAAGTGTTTTACATACATTAAACGTTCTAAATTGAGAACATTCGGTGCATCAAGGTTAATTGGGTTAGCAACACCGCCCACCGCTAAGTTTTGAATATGCGGTGTTTTACCCCCTAACACGGCAACAATGCGGTTTGCATCGCGCTGGCATTCCAATGCTTGTAGATAGTGGGCTACCGCAATCAAGTTAACTTCAGGAGGTAATTTCATGGCTGAGTGACCCCAGTAACCATTAGCGAAAATACCTAACTGACCGCTATCAACCAAATCTTGAATTTTCTTCTGCACTTTTCTGAACTCTTCAGCAGAGTTCAATTGCCATTGAGAAACCCCTTTAAGCATCGCTGAGGCTTTTTCAGGATCTGCCTGTAATGCTGCCGTAATATCAACCCAATCCATCGCAGACAACTGATAGAAATGGACGATATGGTCATGAATAATGTGAGAAGCCAGAATTAAGTTACGGATATACTGAGCATTAACCGGAATATCCATCCCTAAGGCATCTTCTACAGCACGTACTGAGGCTATTGCGTGAACCGTTGTACAAACACCACAAATGCGTTGCACAATAATCCATGCATCACGAGGATCGCTTCCTTTTAGGATCTCCTCCATTCCACGCCACATAGTACCGGAAGACCAAGCTTTAACGACTTTTCCGTTATCGATTTCACAGTCGACGCGTAAATGCCCTTCAATACGGGTAATAGGATCAATAGTAATGCGTTGGCTCATGATTTAACCTCAGCCTTTTTTAATTGTATATTTGACTCTGTTTGTGCTGGTAGTACCGGCAGTAAACGGATAATAAGAATGTAAGCAGTAACTTCGAATGCAACGAAGCCAATAGAAATCAACAACTCACTTGCAGTTGGGAAATAGTGATAGCCGTTGCCTGGGTTATAAGCGACTAATGAATAGTTCATACGCCACATTGCCGCACCCACTAACATAAATAATGCGCAGACAAATAACATTCTTGGGCTACGACGATTATTTTTCAGGTGCATCAATACCAGAGGAATAAACAACAAGGCACTTTCTGCAAGGAATAACCAAGAGAACATATCCCCTTTAGCGATATAACTCAGCTTACCGTTCCAAATCACTTCACCCCAACGTAATACCAAGAAGGTGATCAGAAGTACTTCTATGATTTTAGTTAACTTGGTAAATAGTGGTGTTTCATCGTCATTAATAGTACGGCTCGCTTTTAATAAAGAGCCTTCAAAAATAACGATAGTGAAACCGAGGATAAAAGCGGTTAATAAAGAGAACAGCGGTAGCATTTCATAAGATTGCCACAGAGGATGCACCTTCCAACCTGCCGAAATCATTAATGATCCCATGGAGGATTGGTGCATGGTTGGCAATAAGGCGCCTAGACCAATAATAAAGAACATCGCTTTATTAAGGCGTCTTAACGAAACTTTCCAACCTAAACGTTCCAGTAGTGCAGGTAAAAACTCTAATGCCATCACCATAATGTAGATGGTCATACAAGTTGCTGTTTCAAACAACACGGAGTTAACGTTAAAGTATTGAGGCATAAAGAAGTGAGGCATGTTCCAGTAACGACCAATATCGATTGCAATGGATAATCCACCTAACGAATAGCCGAACAAGCTCGCTAATAATGCAGGACGTACTAAGGGATGAAATTCACCTTTATTACAAACATAAACAGCCCATGCCAGTGCCCAACCACCACACGCAAAGCCTGTTCCGATAAGTAAGTCAAAGGCTATCCAAATACCCCAAGGATAACCGCCATTTAGATCGGAAACATCCCCAAGACCCAATACCAAACGCTTACCAATAAGAATAAAACCAAGCACAGCAAGCGGTAAAAACACTCTAACAGCTAAAGTAAATAACTTACCGCCAAGTGGACGAGGATCATGACTCGACATCGTTATCCTCCTTATGGTGTTCCTGCTCTTGTTTTTTACTATTACGGTTAACCAAATAAGTAATGCCCGCAAGCGCTGCTATTGGTAAAACCATACCTTTATACAGCGTATGTTGAATATGTTCAGAACGCGCACCCGTTGATAATGGAGCTACTTCTGGCATACCTAGGTTTTCAAAAGGCACTGCGGAAAGTACCATCACCTGCGTACCACCACCTTCAAACTCACCATAGATATGATCTTGATATTCTGGGATCTTATGTAGATAAGTATCGCCACCATTAATGGTTTGGCGTGGATAGTGATATTCTTCACCCGCTTTTTTCGCTAACCGGCGTTTTGCTTCTTCAAGCAACTCTTCACGAGTACCAAAAATCACAGCACCTGTTGGACAAACCTCAACACAGCCGGGTAATAAGCCTTTATCTAAGCGCTCTACCCCTTTTTGGTTACATAGTTCACATTTATAAAGCTTACCGAAGGGATCATCATAATCGTATTTAGGAATGTTATAAGGACAACCCACCATACAGTAACGACAACCTGTACAGATATCTGCATGATAATGCACAATACCGGTTTTCGGATCTTTGGTTAACGCTGAAACAGGACACACAGAAACACAGTTAGCATCAACGCAATGCATACATTGTTTCTTAATAAAGGCATAACCGTTTTCCAGTTGATCTTTATTTTCACCTGTTCCATCACGCCAAATTTGAATAATGTTATTTGTGTAAGGACTTAGTTTGTCATTGTTTGACCAGATCGGATCACCATTAGCATAAGTATCACCACGCTCCATGGGTTCCGGATGATTAATTTCCTGACATTTTGTCACACATGCTTGACAGCCTACACAGAGTGTAGAGTCATAGAGCATACCGAGAGCCCCAGGAATTGGAGGACGGTTCTGCGCCGCAGCATGACTCGCAGTGGGTGCCATTCCCGCAAGGAGAACCCCACCTGATGCCAGCTTAAAGAAATGACGCCTATTCACCGTTTATCCTCCTGTGAGGCTCCTGTGGTATTTTTGTCACGGCCTAATTGACGCACAGCCATCACACTTACCCCAGCAACAGCACCAACAACTGCACCTAATAAGCCCGCTGCACCATAAGAAACACCACCACCTTCTTTGGCGTTAACATCGGGTACTTGTGCTTTTGGTGTTGGCTGATAAACATTCGCAAGTTGGAAAATACCTTTCGTAAATCCGACACCCTCTTCATTACAGCCATAGCAAGGGTGACCAATACCAACAGGCCAAATTCCTCCACCAATATCGCAAAACTCTAATGTTGGGCAGTTACCGTAAGTTTCAGGTCCTTTACAACCTAAATGGTATAAGCACCAGCCTTGGCGGTGTCCTTCATCACCAAATTCTTTAGCAAAACGACCCGCATCAAAATGAGGACGGCGTTCACAGTTTTCATGTATTAGACGCTCATATGCAAATAGCGGTCTGTTTTTGCTATCTAACTTAGGTAATGAATTAAAGGTAATAATATGTGCAACTGTAGCTAAGAAGTTATGTGGGTTTGGTGGACACCCTGGAATATTGATAACTGTTTTACCCGGTAAAATAGCTTCCAGTGATTTAGCGCCTGTAGGGTTACCTCCAGAAGCTGGCACACCACCCCATGCAGAACAAGAACCGATAGCAATAATTGCCGCCGCACCTTCAGCAGCTTCTTTGATATGCTCAAGAATAGGTTTGCCTGCCACCATACAGTAAATACCGCCATCTTTGTCAGGGATAGAACCGTCGACAACAAGGACGTATTTACCTTTGTATTTCTCCATCGCATTATGTTTGTTTTCTTCTGCTTGATAACCAAAAGCGGAAGAGAGCACTTCGTGATATTCAAGTGCGATAACATCCAGAACAAGGTTTTCAAGTGTTGGGTGAGTCGCACGTAATAAAGATTCCGTACAACCTGTACACTCTTGAGCACCAATCCAAATAACAGGTGGACGTTCAGGTGATGTCATTGCTTGTGACATTTGCGCGGCTGCTTTGCCGCTTAATCCCATGGTAGCTGATAACGCTGCGCACAATTTCATAAAATCGCGTCGGTTAATACCATGTTGGGAAAAAACATTATTCCCCAAGGCCATATATCTCTCCTGATATGATGATTTTTAATTGGAATAATTTTAAAACACCGCCTTTTTAACACTCCGACACAATAATGACTTGATCATTATCAAGCGATAATTCATTAAAAAATAAATTATTCTTTTATGCGAGAAAAAACGTTTCAGCTATTTAATGTTTAAGATGGATTTTTAATATATATGGTCAATTTAAAATTAAT
>UMGS01014829.1_pt1 | contig 30435 bp, 24 predicted proteins | sample 1965341 | NCBI WGS metagenome assembly UMGS01 (sample SAMEA4836079, study PRJEB28245) | human gut metagenome | biome: gut microbiome; material: fecal sample | place: Denmark | collected 2008 | reverse complement strand
CTGTTAAAGCGTATCATAGCACGCCGTCTTTGTCAAGTTTTTTATGAAAGTTCCTCAAGTATTTTTCTTAAACACAGCTATGGAGCGGGCTATGAAAAATCCGCTCCATAACTAATAATAATATACTATAGAAATGTTCCCTCTCCGGTCTTTATTTAAAGACCAAATTCCTGAAACAGGCATTCCTGATAATCCTCGTCAGATGCCGCTTTTAAAATATCATCTATTCTTCCAAGAGCAGAAAGCTTTAACGTAAGTTCATTTACACGTTCTTTTCCCTGTTGCATGCCAATTTCTTTTCCAATTTCTTCTCCCTCTGTCTTTTTCGCTTCCAGCTCATCCTTCATTAATTCTTCTAACGCTTTACACATCTTTTTCGCCTCCTCCCCAAATTCAATCTGAATAGCGGCAAAAAATGCCGGATGCCACTGCAACAACTTTTCTGTCATAAAAACTTCCTTTTTTCATTTTTTCAGGAGGTTCCTTTTGGGAAGCTCCTGCCTTTTTGTTGTGAATAAAAGCACGAATTTCCCGAATATAGAATTGCTGTTAGATGAACAGGATTTTTAAAATTTCCTGCTCAATAGAAATTAAAAAGAAAATAATGCTTTCCATTATTCTATCACACACTCTGTGGTATGCAAACCTCATTTATCAAAATCCTCATAATGAAATTCAAAAAACCGCCGGTCTAACCAGCGGTTTCATCTCTTAAAACTATTTCCTTCTTTTTTCAATCACTGATGCTAAAATCTGCAACACAAGAGCCACTAAAATAACAGCTCCCGCTATAATCTTTCCTTCTATACTGGTAATCATCTGTGCAGCATATCCCAACAGCGGAAATGAAAATTCTACTTTTCCAATAAAATTCCCATAAGGAATAGGATTCATATCATTTGTTTTATTTGCATCACCTTTTGTAATAAGTTCACCCATAACAACTCGATTTTCTACAACACGATGGGTAATAATAGCATTAGAGTCCTTAGCACCATAAAAAGCAATCACTTCATCCTGCTCAATATTCTTTGGGTCTTCTTTTCCGATATAGACCAGACTGCCAACAGGCAGTGCCGGCTCCATACTTCCACTGATTACGGAATAAATTTCATATCCCATCATTCTTGGAACTGTCAATGGTATACAGATTACCACAAGAATGATAAGCATAGCAGTGCCCAGTGCACTGCAAATCACAGCCACCGGGCTTTTTTTACCTTTTTTTCTGCTCAATTTTCTATCCTTTCCCTCTGCACTAATTACGTTTTCCTGCACGGTTTCTTCTCAGGAAAATAACAAGTCCTGCAAGTCCTGCTACTGCTGCTATTGAAATTGCAATGCCTGCCGCAAGGGGAAGTCCTTTCTTTACTTCTTTATCAAGATCTTTGTTTGCAAGAGGTGTATCCTCTTCATCCAAATCTACAATATCCTGAGGAACATCTTCCTCTGGAATTTCTGTTACCTCTCCATTATCTTCAGGCTGAGGTTCTTCATTCGGAGTTGCATTCCCACCTTCTCCTGTTTCTCCCGTTCCTGTTCCCGGAGTCTGTGTTCCCGTCTGATTTCCTGTCGGAGCAGTTGGAGCTGTTGTGGTTCCTCCGTCAACATATTGAATAACTGTTTCTGTAATAGTCTCTCCCGGTGTTTCAATTACCTGTGTTTCTCCCTCAACATATTCAAATACAAACACATTTTCCGCTTCATTTGCTGACAAAGTCTTTGTAAGTGCCAATGCTCTTGGAGAATAACCTTCAATATAAATGTTTGCTACAACAGGCTTATCACCGATATTACCATAATATGTCTGGCTTGGTGCAAGTTCATTGCCGTCTTCGTCCTGATATCTTATTGTATAGCTTACCAGATTTCCTTTAATACCATAAGCAACTACATAATCTGAATCCTCTGTAATACGAAAAGAAGAAGCTGCCATCTCTTCTGTATCACGCCCACTTCGGCGAATTCCCTGAATATAATATTTGCTGTCATTATTCATGCTTACCGCACCTTTTTGTGGGTTAAAAGAAATCACATCATTGGCTTTTAAATTTTGAATTACAATTTTACCATCTTCCAGAGAAACCTTTGCAGAAGCACTTTTCACTTCCAGCCCTGCCATTGTGGAAAGCTTTCCTTGATTACCTCCATCAATGGTCACTTTATATGTGTATTCTGCTGCCAATGCCGGCACTGCTGAAAGGCTTAGGAGCAATCCTGCAGTCAGCACAGTCGCTAAAAGCTTTCTAATTTTTCTCATGACTATTGCTCCCCTTTCCTGCCTTTACGGTTTTTATTTACTGCTCTAATGCCAAAGAATAAAAGAATAAATCCGCTGATAAGTGTTACAGCACATATAGCAAAAACTTTTGTTTCATCTCCTGTCTTTGGTCCTGACCGGATAATCTTTTTTGTTTCTGTAATTTTCACCGGTTCTCCCGGTTTATAGGTAATATCTGCTGTTACCTTTTCCACAGCAAAATTTATCTGAAGCTTTGCCAGTGTATCCTGATAAGCATTTCCCTGTGTTTCACCATCTAATGCTACAGTCAGATGTACCTTACCTGCTTCGCCTGCATCTAAACGATCCAAATAGAAATAATCGCCCATGGCGCTGGTTGCCTGTTCCAGACCTTCACCTGCTGAACTTCGACCTTCGCCACCTACTTTATCACTGCTGTACAGAACCGTTTCTGTATTTTTGTGGTCTACATAAGTTAAACGATAAGTATAAGCACCGCCCTCTGCCACATTCTGGCTTTCCTCCAAACTCTGAATAATCTCGTTTGTCATATACCAGTCTGTCTTGTCTTTGCTTTTATTTTTAATTCCTATCTGAAGCTCCATAGAGTCTCCCGGAAGGAGCTTATAAACTGCTGCATTTACATCGGAAGTATTAAAATTGCTGTTCATCTTCTCTCCATTAAATTCAACAGCCCAATCTCCACTTCCCTGAATATTTTCTGCAAATACATTTATGGAAGTGCCTACAGTCATGAACGCTGCCATAACAAGGCACAAAATTTTCTTTCCCATCTTCTGTACCTCCTACTGTAAACTAAGTGTTCCATCGGCAGAAACATTCACGTCCACACCCCATGCACTCTTAATTGCATCCTGTGCGTTATGTGTCTGTACTGCATTGACTTCTGCATCTACATGAAACTGATATCCATCATATTTATATATGTGGCGGATAATTTCATTGCCTTCTTCGTCTTTGTCGGTTTCGACTTTTACTTTCTCAGCAATCTTATTATCTATTTTCAACGTATCTGTAAAATTCGGGGTACTTTCTCCTGCCGGTACAATTCCTGTATAATAAAGAATTGTACGCTCCGGAGTGGAAGCAGTTTCATCAATAATCCAGCCGTTACCTTCAACAAAATGTAAATCAATGAAATCAGGGGAAAGCTCCGTATCTTTATTACCCTTCGTATCTGTCCAGCTTTTGGTAAGAATTACTCTCACGTAACTGTCAATAGAACCACTATTGGAAACACCTAATTCTTCTCCATAAGCCTTTCCCGGCACAATGGAATCGCCCTTCTGCAAATCCTTAAAAAGCTCTCCTTTTGTTACATCCCACTCATTATTACTGTGGCTGTAATCTCGTGAAGAAATAGTTTTTCCATTCTCAGTCAAGCTGACACCAATACTGGATACCGACATATCCGCAGTATAATTATCACTATAATACGTCAAAGCTGCTCTTGTACTTCCCACTGTACTCCCGGCCAGCAAAAGCGCTGATGCGGAAAGTAATGCAATTGGTCCGGCTGATAAAATTTTTCTTTTCTTTTTCATTATTCATCAACCTCCCCGTTTCCATTATAGATATCTTCACTGGAATCTGCAATCATATTCCAATCTGCATATGCTTTTCCGTTTTCATCATAAAGTACTGCGGTACATTCCTGAACAACAATAATATTAAAATCATCCTCACTATCCATATCATCAATCTTCACATTAAATGTATTGGATGTTTCACCTGCAGGAATAATCTGGCTGCAATAATAATAACCGTCATCTCCCTGACTCCATGTCCCCTCTGCATCAGGAGTAAATTTAAGCCCCGGCTGATACTTGTCTCCTGCAAATACTTTTACACGAACAAAGCAGTCCATGTCACCTGTATTTGTTACTGCAATACGTTTTTCCATGTTGACAACTTCTTCGTCCGGTATAATCGTTGTATTTCCCAGTTTAATCTCAGCCCCGCCGGAAGCCACTGTATACGTTGTAAAATACGCCATGGTTCCTCCTACAGATACACCTGCCACCAAAGTAAAGGCTGCGGCTGCCAGACAAAGATTTTTCTTATTCCATTTCTTTTTCATGGTCCTTTACCTCCTTTACTCTGCTGCATTTACACTATCAGACTGTTGTTCTACTGTCCAGACTCCTTCTTCATTCGCAAAATGGTTTACCACACTGGCTCCCCCATTTAATCTGTTATCATAACTATTTGTGAAAGTCACATGTACTCCATCTGTTTCTCCATCCTCTAATGCCTTTATGATAACTGTTTGAGAAGGTTCACTTGTCAATTCATAACTTGCACCACTGTAAATTTCTGTTACAGTTACTTCTGTTCCCGCCGGAATTTTATCTACCAGAATACTTTTGGTTCCTGCTGCATCAAATACCGCCGAAACCACATCGCTGTATATCTGTTCTCCATCTTTTTGACCTTCAATCTGGAAAACGAACGTTGCATTTCCCAGTGTTTCATTGAAAGATGTTACAGTTTTGTCAATTACCAGATTTCCAAAACGTACTTCCTGACTTGGTTTTAATCCTGTTGTTACATCATATACCCAATCATCATTTCCTGTTGTGCTATAATAATTATTAGGTAATGAAAGTAAATATGAAGTAAACTTATATTCATATTCAGGTGAACGTACTGTTTCCGCTGCTACAAGGTACATACCAACAGGTAAGTCATTAATTTTTCCTTTTCCATTCTGAATGATACCCTCAGCTGTAGGCGCTTTCTTTTCATCTTCAATAATTTTTTCAGCCTTCCGGGCTTTTTCTTCCCACTGTTTTGCTGTAGTTTCTGATGTCACATCTTTGAAATCAAGGGCTTCATATCCTTTTACTGCTGTATAACTTCCTGTTTCGTTAATTTCTGCTACTTTATACAACTTAATCGGAATAAACATTTTTGAAAGCTCTGCGAAATCTCCTGCAAGGTCTCCACCCACTTCAAAAGTTGCAGAACACTTACGCTCTGTTTCAACACCACGGGCTGCGCTTACATCAAATAATATTGTACCTGACAGTATAAATGATAATACAAGAAACCATACACTGCTTTTTTTTATTTTTCTGTTCATTTTCACCGCTTCCCCTCCTTCAAAAATCATTTTTGTTTTCTATCTTTTTTCTTAAATAAAAATCTCATAAAAAGTATAATTAAAAATGTTATAGACAATCCCAATATCAAGTATATCATATAATAATTTTGAACTGACTTCAACATACTATCTGCCACAGATGTTTCAACTTCTTCTTCACCGCTATATGGAACTCTGGTGCCACGAACCAGAAGTCTGTGTGAATTCACTCCGTAAGGGGTACAGGTAAATAATGTCACCTGGTCTTTTCCCTCTTCTATCTGAAGAGCATTTGCCAAAGCTTCGTGGTCACCCTTATCTACCATATCCAAAATCTGGTCTACCTGATATGCCAATACTTCATCTAAAACATGGATATAAAACATATCCCCTTTTCTCAGCTGATCCACATCTGTAAATAATCGTGCTGTAGGAAGTCCTCGATGAGCTGCCAATACACTATGTGTACTTTCACCGCCTATAGGAAGCTTTGTTCCATTTAGGTGTCCAATACCTGTCTGCAGTACCTTATCACCTGTTCCGTGATAAATTGCATTTTTCACATTAATCTTGGGTATGGAAAGATACCCCATAACGCCATCCTTTGCTACATTTAGCACCTGCCAGTATTCTGTATTTTCCAGCTCTCCGTTATCTTCCCCGAATACATCTCCATACAAATTGTTCTGTACCAACGTTGCATCAAAAGCTTTTGCTTTTTCCCATTCTTCCGTAAAATCCACTTCCGTCATTTCTTCTACAGCAGATTCATAATTAGAAATTAACTTACTTTGTCGGTATGTATTCCACTGGTCTGATACTGTTGGATAAACAAGTATTCCAAATCCTATTAAAAACATCAGAGCAAACAGAATATTAAAAATCTTTCGTTTCATAATCAGTCCTCTTTCTGCTTATCTGAATTTTTCTTTTTATACAAAATATAAAGTCCTGCAATAAAAATTCCTGTCACTGTAAGTCCTACAAGAACCCAGAGTAAATAACTGGTGTGAAGGCTTGTTCCGCCAATCAGACCTTTAGGCGCTTCTTCCATTTCCACTTCTTCGAAGGGAACTCTGTGTCCACGAACCAGAAGTCTGTGACTGTTTACACCATAAGGAGTACATGTGAGCAAAGTCACAAGATCCTGTCCTTCCTCTACTGCAAGCCCCTGTGTTTCTGTAGGCTCTACCACTGAAATCTGATCCACTTCATAACAAAGAGTATCATCCAAAACTGCTATTAAGAAATGATCTCCCTCTTTCAGTTTATCCAAATCTGTAAACAATTTGGCGCTTGGAAGTCCTCGATGAGCAGATATAACAGAATGTGTACTCTCACCACCTACAGGAAGAGAACTTCCCTCCAGGTGACCGGCTGCTTTCTCCAGTACCTCTTTCTCTGTAGTATGGTAAATTGGAACCTTTACATCAATCTTGGGAATTTCTACATATCCCATCATTCCGTCCCCGTTTAAATTCAGACTGGACATATATCCTTCGTCATCCTCCTCAGAGGCCGCTGCTACTGCAAAAGAGTCAGGCAAAACAGTTGGAAGAAGCTCTTGATTATAAGCTGTTGCTTCTGCCCATTCTTTATCATAATCAATTTCACCTGCTTGTTCTTTTTGAGCAATCTGTTCATCGTAGTTACTGATAAGTCGCTTCTGTCGGTATGTGTTCCACTGATTGGAAACAAACGGATACAGCAACAAGGACAAACCGGCTAAAAACATTATGCAAATTGTGATAGTAGTAATTTTTCTTTTCATCCGGGTTCTCCTTATTGTTGTATTTTTTATAAGAGCCGGGGCGGGTTACCGCCCCAGCTTATGAGTTTTTGTTATAATAGTTATAAAATTATTTGCTTTCTTTTCTGCGGCTAGCGAAGAATAAACCTGCTGCTGCAATCATGATTACACAACCACCGATTGTGAAGATTGTTGTACCAATACCACCTGTAGATGGAAGAGAAGAAAGTTTTGTGTTTGCCAGTGTTGTTGTTCCATTTTCAATATCTCCAACTACTTCTGCTTCTACTTTATCACCCTTTAATTTTATTGTAGCTGTTGCATCCACGCCACTTGGATCATTTTTAATATGGTATCCTTCCGGAGCTGTTGTTTCTTTGAAGTTATATGTTCCTAAATCTAATCCCTTTACAGTTAAAGTACCATCTGGACCTGTAAATACTTCTGTAATTTCTCCATTTGGATTGTATTCATAATGTCCTTCTGCAAGCTGTGTAAATTTTAAAGCTTCTTCGCTTCCGTCTTTACGAACTTCAAATCCTGCACCTGCAAGAAGTTCCTTTTCATTACCTTCAGCATATTTTGTAAGTTGAATAGCACCTGTATAAACGTTTTCTTTATCGCTGCCTGCTTCATCACCACTGATATTACTTCCTACTGTATTTTCAACTGTCTGTGCTGTTACTTTAGCAGTATATGTGATTAAAACTTTTTTTCCTGCGTTTCCATTATCTGAAAGAATAAACTGAGAAAGGTCAGCAGTAAATCCTGTTGCAGTCTTTTCTTCTAATAAATCTGTACCTTTTACATTTTCAAAATCATCACCCACAATGATACTGAAGTGGCTACCTTCTCCTTCGAAATAGTATTCTGCACCTGCAATTTTATCCCATACTTTAAATGTTTTGTTTATTGCATTTGGATCAATATATGGTACTGTTGTTTCAACTGTATAAGTTACGATATCCCCAATAGCAACTACCTTATCTGGATCTGTTGCAGATTTATCTACATCTATAGGTGTTCTTTTAGCTGTTAATTCAACATCTGTAAGAGATGGATAATCTCCCTGTTCTGCAGTAAATCCTACATAAGCAGCCATGTTGTTATATGTATAACCTTTCTGAACTGCTTTAACTGCATATACACCGGCTTTATCTACTGTCTGTGGATTAGTCATTGTTTCATATACAACATCTTTGCTATTAGCTACGTTACTTAAAGCTTTTGCAATTTCTTCTGTTGTAGCTGCATTTTCTGCTTTTGCTGCATAAGCAATTAACTGGTCAATAACTACCTGATCGTCTGCTTCTGCAAAAGCTTTTAAATATGCCTCTTTGACAGCATCTGATGTAAATGCCCAACCTGTACGTGTAGTCTGATCTGCTACAATAACCTGTACGTATGAAAGGTCTGCCCCTTCAAGATTAGCTCCATTTTCATCTTTAACCGTAATTGTTGCATCTGTTTTTGGCGCTGCCATTGTTGTCATGGTCATTCCCATAACCATTACCATTGCTACTAACAATGCGAATACTTTCTTCATTTTCTTCATAATTTTTTCTCCTTTTCTTTTGAGGTTTTCCTCATTTATTTTACATCCACACATTTTTTAGATGTAATTTTTGATGCTCCTGCGACTTGAGCCGCTAAAAAGTTTCTTCATTTTCTAACTCTTCAGCACCTCCTCGCGTTTCATTTTATATAAGAGAAGCGTTGCTGCCATTAAAAGCAGTGTACCGCCAATCGTATATACAAAAATTCCATGACCGCCAGTAGATGGAAGTGCATAAATTGCTTCATTTTCAATTATCATTACATAACTCTCATTTCCCGTGTCTGATTGTTTTAACACTTCGTCTGTAATGTCCTTTCCATCTTGGTCTTTAATAATTGGTTTTGCACCCTTTGCAGTAATTTCTACTGTCCATATTTCATCAGACAGTGTATAACCACTTGGCGCTTTTATTTCTGATAGTGTATAAATTCCTTTTTCAATATCCTGTGATGACTTTAATGGTTCATTCGTTGCAGTATATTTCCAATGAACCATACCATTTTCATCAGACTCGCCATTATATATTGATACACTATTCTGTGATAATGTGAACTTTGCTCCCGGTAATGGAAGAGCGTTATTCGATGCACTTACTTTCACAATATCCCAAGTTACTTTCTCATAAGGCTGAACCACAGGTTTTTCATAATCCTGCAAGATTTCTTTTTTCTTCTCTCCATCTTTAACCCTCTCATAAGTGAGAGTAGCTTCTTTATTAGAGAATAGACCTGATTTATTGGAACTGGTTACATTACCTGGATAATCTGTATTTGCATCACCTTTCTGATTAGCACCGCTCACGGCATCAGGTGTAGCCGCCTTGGTCAATTTTATATTAAAGGAAATTGTATATACCTTATCCCTTTCAAGGAAATATCCCTCACCAAAATTAACTTTAATTGTTTTTGTTTTTAAATCAATTTCGTATGTGTAATCACCTGAATATTCCTGGGCATTAGTGATATCACTATGGTTATCGTATGTTTCTGGGTTATAGTTATACCAATTAACTTTTAACCCCAACTTCTGAGCAATATTATCGCCCTTCTTTCCACTAATAATATTTTTATTATCAGCATAATCGGATAAAACATCTCCTGCTTCATCAACAAACTCAACATAGTCACTTAATTGGTCTGTAATACTTACATTACCAATCTGTTTAGTGATAGAACCCATGAACGTGTTAAACGCTTCTGTCAATTCAACCGCATTGTTTGCTCCTATCGTCTTTTTATATTCCGTTGGTGCCGCTGTTACATTAGGCAAAATAGAGTTTTTCAGAAAACTGGTTCCACCTTCACTACCTACCGAAACAGCATAGAAGCCGTTTAAATTCTTAAATTCTTTTGCAGCTTCCACCGCTTTTTCTTTTGCCTGTTTTGGGTTACCATCTTTCATTAAATACTGCTCACTTTGTTGATTTTTGGTTCCCGTATAATAATTATACGGTTCACCATCTGTAACAAAAACAACAAATTTCTTCCGGCCAGAACTCTCTTCCAACATATCCTGTGCATTCCAAAATGCCGCCTGGTAGTTCGTTCCAGAATCATATTTCATTTTATTAATATTATCAAGCAAGAATTGTTTATTATTTGTAAACTTAACATTTTTTTCATTAGCTCGTCTATCAAACCAAACAATGCCCACTCTATTCTTACTACCTTCTGGTAATAATGTATTCACAGCAAGTCTTGCAGATTTTTTAACATAGTCCCATCTTGTGGCATCAGAAAAACCATGCGTCATACTACTTGAATAATCTAGTATCAGTACAATATCTGCCGGTTCTGGTTCCACATTTGGAATACCTTTCACATCCAGATAAAGTCGGTAGTACTCTGATCCCCTCAATGTTGTCTGATTATTACCTCCATTATCACCTAAGTAATCAATATACTTATTATGCGGAATATCATCATATTCTTCTACAGGTGGTGGAGTATTAATTAAACGGTTGGTTACAATCACCTCAGCATTCTTATCAAGAATAATCTTACCTGATGCATAACCATTTCCCGTATAACCATCTGCCTTTTGAGTATGACTGGCTGTATCCTCCTCTATTGCATACTGTGGTTCTTGATAAGTTCCATTGTTCGCTGAAAGCATTTCTTCAACTTTAAAGCTTGTTCCCGACGGAATACCTCTCTTATCACCTAAAGAAGCATTTCCTAAAATCACAGCTACCTGATTAGCCCCAATGGTAATGATACCATCTGTTGTATTTTGAGTTTGAGCAGACATTGCACTCTGATAATTCTCGCCAACTTTATAGTCACCTTTATATAATTTACCACCAACCATTACTCTCATTTGGAATTTTTCACTTCCATTACTGTTTTCGAGCTTCTTATGAATTATAAGGTGTTTCATATTCGTAACCGCACATCGATTTTGGAATATTACTGAATAATCTGTACCTACTGTAAGCTCCTCGCTTTGAACAGAAGTTTCACTTCCAGAGATATTTACATTCTTTTCATTAACAATACCTGTCGATTTAATCGTTACTTTATCATATGTTTGGCTACTAATACCAACTTCCTTCACATAATATTTCTTTCCTTGTTTATACGTAGAAAATTGAGCCCTTTCACCATGACGCAACTTAAATATTCCTGTATCTCCTGTAGATTGATTTGGTAACTTTGTTCCATCAGCTTTAATCAATGTGTATTTTGCATTTTTCTGCAACTGATCTTCAACATATAACTCATAACTGAATTCCACATCACTATAAGCACCATCATCATAATTTTCTATATCCTTACTTATAGTAATATCGTCTGAATTTATTGCCGGAATATTAAATTTAATTTTACAGTTTGCTGCTCCGCCTCCACGCTCTAAATAATAAAAATTAAAACTATGTCCTCCAAAATTCTTATATGCGGTGTACTTATCTCCATCTTTAACAAATATAGACTCTAAATATTTGTTTACCTCTTCGCTAGAAGCACCTCGGTGTTTCTCCCTATATGCCTTCTCATATTCGGCTGCCAATGTAGTTGTTTTTTTATCTACAACAACTTCACCCGTCTGAAAGTTTATGCTTCCATCTTTTTTGTCATGAATACCACCAATATCCAAAACTTTCACACCATCAATGAATGCCCACACATCGTCATCACCGCGGAATTCAAAAACCATAGGCCTACCATTCACCATACCATTCTTTGGTTGCACAAAAGCAAAAGATATGTCCATACCGAACCAAACATCTGTTTTTGCCCTTCCACCCGCTACAGAAACTTCATCTCCAGTTTGTGTACCGTATGGAAAAGTATTAAACGGAAGAAAATTTCCATATGGAAAGGAACTCCACCATGGTGATAATTTTGCATTATATACCGCAATTCTATCTTGATTTTCTAATAACTGAGCATGATACTTACTACTATCGTAAGCATAATATCCATCTTCATTATATAACAGCCCACTCAAATCACGGTATGCCGTCACACCATTTTTTTGATTCGTGTTGTCAAATAAATACTTCAAGGACCTTCCATTTTCCAACATCGGATATCCACTTTTAAGATTCTTTTTTAAATAATCATCCCGAACTTTCTGTTCAGATGGATGCGTATATTTCTCATCTGGGCTAACAGAATAACGCCCATCTACTCCTGCAACATTGCTATGAAATTTAAATCCATCATCTGCTGCAGATGTTTCATTTATCTTCCCATCGTAATTATAAAGATTAATCTTTATTTCACTATCAGAAATTGTAGGTATTTCTTGCACATTAGTTTTAGACTTCTTCCCATAAACAAGATATATTGTAACAGTTTTTTCTTCCTTTTTTTTCCAAACATGCCATTTTCCACCAGAAGCATAGTGCCAAGAACCATCCTTTTTCGGATTATAACTTATATCCGTCGCTTCTGTCCCCCTATAAGTATCCAGACAAGCTTTTTCAAAAACATATCCTTCTTCTTTTGTTGACGTAGGTTCTGTACTATACTTTTCACCTATTTCTGTTAAACTGGTCCCCTTGTCACCTAAATTTCCATTTCCTGAAATTTCAATTTTCTGTCCTTCTACACCTAATTTTCTTTCAATATTCTCCCCACTCGTATCTACAAACTCTAATTTTACAGTAGGTCTTCCCCCAGAAACCTTATAATCCTTCCATACAATCGTAAACACGGAAGAACTCTCTGTCTCCACTTCCATATTCTGGATTTTTGCACCTTCTGTCGTTGTCAGTGTATCAACAGTTGCTTTCTTTTCAGCGCTCATATCCACAACCTGTTTCACTTCACCATTTTCATCTTCTTCCAGATGAAGCACGGTTACCTCTGCATCGGTTGCTTCTTTTTCGACTACTTCCTGTGGAAGCTCTGCGTTCTTATAATCCATGGAAACTTTTACTTTTCCGTTTGGCTCCACTTTATTTCCTTCGCTGTCTACAAATGTAATGTCATAAGCGAGAAATCCTACCACTTCTTTTTCTTCTTCAGCAACTTTTTCCTGAATTCTCTTTTCAACTTCTTCGTACTGTGTTTTTGTTTCATTATTTTCTAAAGTAATAGGAAGAACTTTCAAAGTTGCTCCAGCAGGAATTGCACCTTTCTCAGCCGCCGTTACAACAACTGATACCTGCTCATCTTCATATTTTAATTCCTGTGATGCTTCCGGTGTCTCCAATGTTGTTTCCACCTTCGGCTCCTCAGATGCTACCTCAGTCTCCGATACATCTTCTACCTTCGCTTCCTCCGGTGTCTCTTCCAATTGTTCCTGCGTTTCCGGTTGTTCAACTGCCGCTGTTTCAGAAACTTCTTCAACCGCCATTGGAGCTTTATTCTCTACCACCGGTTCTGCATTAGGATTTTCCGTTTCTTCTGCTAATATCGAAAAATTATTTGTCAACACCATAACCATGCAAAGTATGGTTGCTAATATTTTTTTCTGTTTACTTTTCATGGCATTTCTCCTCCATTCATTTTTCTCTATCATTGATTTATTTCATCGCTATAAGCGGCGCATGTTCTCAATCTATATGCCTAGTATAATTACGCTTAGTCACAAATCAGTCACAAATACACATTTTATTAAAATTTTATTCACATTTTTCAAAAAGATAACTTTTATTTTACAAAACACAATTCTCAGGAAATAAAAAAGACGCAACCTTGTAAATGCAACATACAAAGTTACGCCTATTTTCATAAACTACATAATATTAATTTCATCTATATTATATTGAAGAATTACTTTCTTGGTCTTGCCTGACTGATAAAATCGATCTTTTAAACGGTTGACAACCATTTTTGCATCTTCATACTGGCACGCCGGAAGCATAATCAAAAATTGATTTGCACTGTATCTACATATAATATCGCTATTACGCAATCCGCCAAGCAACGTTTTCTCTAAAACGTTCATTCCTTCGCTAAGAATGTTCTTATGCTTACTCTGTGGTTCATGAGATCTCAAATCAAGATACATACTTACCAGAGCCAAATGGATGGATATCCCCATTCGTTTACTGCTTCTTGCCTCAAGAGCGTAAATTTTCTTAAAAACACCATACTCACAAAGAAATGCTCCTGTTGGAAGTTCTTTTTCTTTCAAGTCCTCCTGTATGATATCAATGCTGCTTTCATAGTCATACTGACGCTTCTGCATTTCTTCATAAATTTCCTGCATTTCTTCAGATGGTCTTACTCCCAGTGCATCATACATATATTTTACCGTTCTTGTATAATGTTCTGCTGCTGCCTGCTGTTTATTATCTGCAATTAAAGCTCTCAATAAATAACAGTGAATTTCTTCATCTAAAGATTCAAATCGAAGAACTTGTCTGCATAGCTGTTCCAGCTCAGGATACCTTTGCTCATGCTCCAATAATTTTGCCAGTTTTTTTACTGTTGAAAGATATATAGAATTAAGATAAGTAGAAGTTGCAATAACCCAATATTCAGCAGAAAGCTCCGGCAAAAACACTCCTTGGTATAATTCAACTGCTGCTTTTCCTTTCTCTATCTTCTTCTCTATATTACTTTCAATGTCCATCTCTCTGCAAAATTGTTCAAATTCCTCTGCATCTACCTTCAGAACACTATGTGAATTCCAACGATATACACCTCGACCTGTTGTAATAAAATCATAGTCTCCCCATGTCTTCTTCAACAAGTTACGCAGACGATACATTAAATTTTTTAAAGCCCCAGCCGGATTATCACTTTCATCATCAGGCCACAATGTTTCAACTAATTCCTGTACTGTCAGACTCTTATCTCTGTGGTATATCATGTAAGTCAACAATCGAGTCAGCATCTCAGAATGTATTTTCTCTACAGTTAATATCCCATTTTCATTTGAAACTTGAAATTTACCAAATGTATGTACGCTCAGTATAGGATATTCTCCACAATTAATTTTATTCATAATCTTCTACTCTTCCCGTAAATTTACCCTTGCTTTTATAAAATTATATCTACATACCATTTTATATTGTTTTTCCCTTTTTGCAATACTTAATTCGCCACTATAAAATACCATTCCCCTTTTTTGTAGCTCATCTTATACAAAAAGAGTCCGTTTCTCACAGACTCTCATACAACTATACTGTTTTTACCACGTTGCTTCTTCATTATCATTATCTTCTTCATCTACTACTTCCATTGCAGAATCTATAAGTTTGATTAGCTCAAGGGCACTACGAAAGGGAACTTCTTTTTGTCCCTCTATCCACTTAACAGTTCCTTGCCATGTATGGTTTTGTCTGCATTTTACATTTATAATAAATGTTTCCCCTGTGTTCTGGCCTTTTTTATGTGATAGCGACATCCTTATTCCCTCCTTTTCCCCTATTTGTCCACATCTCCCATATTATGGATATTATAAATTCAAAAAGTCACACCACGGTCATACAGAAGACTAATAAATTCTAAATCGCTGTCAAATTCCCCTAATAATTTTCCTTCTTCATCTTTTACAATTCCCTGCCAGGAACTCCTCAATCTGGATATAAAAATTATATCCCTTGTAATAAGGTTTCCTTTTTCTTTTAAAATTTCTTCTTGAGTATGATATTGTTCAGGTTTATAACAATAAGAAGTTACTTGACTACTCTCCTCTTCCCGAAAACTTCTGGACTTTCGTGACGGCTGTGGTTTGCCGATTTTGTCTAATAATCTGTCAATCATCACAAAAAGTTCTGAACTACCTGAGAATGTAATTTCATCCTTTACTGCAATTCCATAAATACGTCCTTTGATATCACTTTCTTCTGTCTGCATTTCATCAATACAAATTCTAAGTGTTGATACTGTATGTTCTGCTTTCATAAGCTGTATTTTGTCACCCCCATCTATTTTAACTGAAACTACCATTTAACTAATAGCTTAACATGAACATAACCTCTCCACAAGCTAATATTTTACATTTTTTCTTTTTGATTGACAAAGTAAATACATCATTGGATAATAAATATATCATTACATATTAGGAGGTGTACATGGTGAAAAAACAACATGTTTTTCTTTTTCTCTGCCTTTTCGTATGTGTAACCTTCCTTATTTCCTGCAGCGAATCTAAATCTCCCAAGAATAATCCGGAAAAAGAACCCAGAGATTCTGTCCCAACAGTTTTAGTACCGGAAGCAAGCGGTACGTCTGTATGGCAGACTGAAAACGTACTTGTTGATACTTCCAATTCCTCTTTAGGTTATTTTATGGTGAAATATACGGGATCTGTTCCGAAAGTTCGCGTCCAAACTGTGGCCCCGGATGGTACAAAAACTCAACCTCTTCTTACAGTAGACGGAAATTATCAAACCTTCCCTTTTGCAGGAGGTAATGGAACCTACCAGATTAACGTTCTGGAAAACACCACGGAAGATAAATATGCCATTCTTCTATCAGAAACCATTGAGGTAACTTTGGAAAATGAATTTTCTCCCTTCCTCTACCCTAATCAATACGTTAATTTTGCCGAAGGAAGTCAAGCTATAGAAAAAGGTTCAGAACTTGCCAATGGAACTTACTCAGATTTGGAAGTCATTCAGAATATTTATACTTATGTTACCAAAAACATTACTTATGACGAACAAAAGGCAACGGAAGTTGTGGACGGATATCTTCCGGTTGTTGATGAAACCCTTTCTTCAGGAACAGGTATCTGTTTTGACTATGCCGCACTAATGGCGTCTATGATGCGTACACAACGTATTCCTACAAAGCTGGAAATCGGTTATTCAGGCGAAGTCAAACATGCTTGGATTAGTGCGTATGTTGATGAAGTAGGATGGGTGGATGATATTATTCAATTTGATGGTTCTTCATGGACTCTAATGGACCCTACACTTGCTTCAAACAACAGCCGTAAGTCAGTTGGAAAATATATTGGCGATGGAAAAAATTATACCTTACAGTATTCTTATTAAAAAAATTTATGATTAGGAGGCGAATTTTATGAAGCGCAACACTTCACAAAAGCAACTATCTAATACAGAACTTTCTTCTTTTTGTAATCAAATGGCATTAATTTTAAAATCTGGTATCTCTTCTATTGAGGGTATCTCAATTATGCTGGAAGAATCCCAGAGTAATTCTGAAAAAGTAATCCTACAGAAAATCTATGATACGCTTTTAGAAACCGGAAGTCTTTTTAAGGCGTTGGAAACTTCTGCAGTATTTCCGTCCTACCTGCTCCACATGGTAGAAATCGGAGAACAGGCCGGACGTTTGGATGATGTTATGAAATCTCTTTCTCTTCATTATGAAAGAGAAGAAAATATTTCTCGTTCTATTAGAAGCGCTGTTACTTATCCATTGATTATGATTTGCATGATGACTGCAGTTATTCTTATTTTAATTACAAAAGTTATGCCGATTTTTAATCAGGTATTTGCACAGCTTGGGCAGGAAATGACCGGATTTTCCAGAGGACTTCTGTCTATCGGAGCTGCGGTTAATAAATATTCCGCTATACTGATTATAGTACTTATTGTACTCATTGGACTTGGCATTTATTTTGGAAAAACAAAGCATGGACGCAAAATTTTTGCATCCTTTAGCAAACATATTCCTGCTCTGCGCCGTCTATATGAGAAAACTTCTTCCTGCCGCTTTGCAGACTGTATGGCATTAACACTTAGCAGTGGACTAAATCCTGACTACTGTACAGAGCTTGCAGAAAATCTGATTGAAGATGAAGAATTTAGAAAAAAGATTGCAAGCTGCCGTCAAATGATGAGTGAAGGCAGTGAGTTTTCCACTGCACTTACACAGGTGGGTATCTTTTCCGGCATATATGGACGCATGACAAACCTCGCAGCCCGAACAGGAGCCCTTGATACCGTTATGGGTGAAATTGCTGAAAAATATGAGGAAGAAATTGATAATCGTCTGACTTCCATCATTTCCATACTGGAGCCTACACTGGTGATTATTTTATCTGTTATCGTAGGTATTATTCTGTTTTCCGTTATGCTCCCACTTATGGGGATTATGTCCAGTCTGTAAGGAGGCGATTGTATTATGAAACGATTTCAGACTGCAAAACAGACATCCAGTCTGCGAAGTATTGTTCTGTCCATCTGCCTGTTTTTCTTGCTGATATTCTGCTTTTCTTACGGAATTCAGTCTATATCTCAAACAGCTGACAGAACAGAAATAGAAACTTTAGAGCGGGCTGTCAAAAGAAATGTAGTGCAATGCTACGCAGCAGAAGGACGTTATCCGGAAAGCCTGAGCTACCTGGAAGAGCATTATCCACTTCGCTATGATAAAGAAAAATATTTTATTGGATACGAAGTACTCGGTGAAAATATTATGCCGGATATTACAATCATTTCCAGAAAGGATTGATTTCTTATGAAAATAAACAACCAAAAACGTCATGTGATTGACTTTATTTTCCCTGTGGCATTATTTTTTGTATTTGCGGTATCTTCACTCATTGTGGTACTTCTGGCAACCCGTATTTACAAATCTACCACAGAGGACTCACAGGAACAGTACACCTCCCGTACTGCTCTGTCTTATATCAGCGAAAAAATACGGCAGAATGATGAAGCAGATACGGTCTCTGTGGGAAAACTGGATGATGGCGATTGTCTCATGCTAAAGCCTCAAGGTTCTGACTATACTACTTATATTTATGAACATGATGGAGCTTTAAAAGAACTTTCTGTAAAGGAAGGAACAAAGCCTTCTCCTGTAGCCGGGGAACTAATTCTGGAAGTAAACAGTTTTCAGGCAAAGTCCCTTTCTGACAATCTATTCCGTTTCACCATTACTACGGAACAGAATAAAACCCATTCTGTAGTTATAGGGACAAAAAGTAATTAGCAGGAGGAAGATGTGACTATGAAAAATTATCGTACACATAAATCAAGTCTTTTCTTGATTGAGCTGATTTTAGCTATTGCCTTCTTTTCTCTGGCAAGCGCTGTATGTTTACAGTTATTTGTAAAATCTCACCTTCTGAGCAGAGAAACAACCCAACTAAACACCGGTGTAAATCTTGTAACCTCCACCGCAGAAATCTTTCGCCAAAATTATGGGGATATGGACGCTATAGCAGATTTATTACCGGAACTTCAGCAACAAAAGTCTGTAGATTTTTATAGTGCATATTATAATGAAGACGGTGTGCCATGTACAAAAGCAGATGCTGCATACAAATTGACATTGACACCGGATTATACAGAAGACATGGCTTTAGCAACCATTAAAATTTCGCTGGCAGAAGATAATCATTCTATTTATGAACTTCCGGTGCAAATTCATGTACCACATACATATTAAGAAAGGGGAACAAAGATGGAGAAGAAAAAATATCCTGCCGTTAATATCGGCTCTGCTTCTATGCTTGTAATTTTTATTATTTTATGTCTTGTGACCTTTTCTGTGTTGTCTGTGGCAAGCAGCAACAATGACAGAACTTATGCACGAAATATTGCCAAACGAACATCTGATTACTACGCCGCTTCTAACGAAGCAGAGGCACGGCTTGCACAAATTGATGAATTACTGGCAAAAGCTTACGAATTACATGGAAAGGATTATTTGGAACAGGGTACGGCATTATTCGATAATGAAGCAATGGAAAACCTTACTTATTCTGTAGATTTTTCTTGTTTCCCGATTTTGACCTTTACTGTTCCTATTAACGATACGCAATCACTGGCTGTTTCTTTACAGCTTCAGTTGCCAATTAATGAAGACAGCAGGCTTTACAAGATTACTTCCTGGAAAGAAATTTCTACGGATAGTTGGGACAATGATGAGCCCCTAAATCTTATGTAAAATCTACATTTTGCAAAGGAGATATTTATATGAATGTAAAAGAATTACTTGAATCCGCATCACTTGCCGGTGCTTCTGATATTTTTCTGGTAGCCGGTCTTCCTCTTTCTTACCGTCTCCACGGCAGTATCAAACGTGTCAGCGAAGATAAGCTTCTTCCGAATGATACACTGGACTTGGTAAACCAGATTTATGAGCTGGCAAATAATAGAAGTACAGACCGCTTACTTAACACGGGAGATGATGACTTTTCGTTTGCTTTAAGAGGTGTTTCTCGTTTCCGTGTAAATGCTTTTAAACAAAGAGGCTCCATTGCCGCAGTTATCCGTGTCATTACCTTTACTCTGCCTCATCCACAAGATTTAGGAATTCCTGACTCCATTATCCGTTTTGGCAATTTAAATAAAGGACTGGTTCTTGTCACCGGCCCTGCGGGAAATGGAAAATCTACAACACTGGCATGTATTGTAGACCAGATTAACTCCAATCAGGAAAAGCATATTATTACGCTGGAAGACCCTCTGGAATTTCTTCACCCACACAAAAAAAGTATCGTAAGCCAGCGTGAAGTAAATCTTGATACGGAAAGCTATGTAGTTGCTCTAAGAGCTGCGTTGCGTCAGAGTCCTGATGTTATCCTTCTTGGAGAAATGCGTGACTATGAAACAACAAACGTGGCAATGACGGCTGCTGAAACAGGGCATCTGATTTTTTCCACACTGCACACAGTGGGCGCAGCAAATACCATTGACCGAATTATTGATGTATTTCCACCAAATCAGCAAAAACAGATTGCTATTCAGCTTTCTATGGTACTACAGGCAGTTGTTTCCCAACAGCTTGTCCCATCTACAGACGGCAAAATGGTAGCTGCTTTTGAAATCATGACTATGACACCTGCCATCCGCAATATGATTCGTGATAATAAGACACCGCAGATTGACGGTATTCTCTACGCATCAAACAGCCCTACCATGATTTCCATGGACTCCAGTCTGTTAAATCTCTACCGTGCAGGACAGATTACAAAGGAAACAGCGCTGACTTATGCATCTAATGTGGATATGCTGAGTAAAAAATTATAATGTTTCAGTCTTAAGAAAAGTTATATATTGCAAAATAGGGAGGCTCTTTGAAAATAGATACCTCCCTTATTTTTAAATATACAACTTTTCAAATTCTGTTTCCGGCAACGGTTTGTTCAAAAAGTATCCCTGCATTACATCGCATTCCATTTCCTTTAAAACTCCAAGTTGTTCTTCCGTCTCCACGCCTTCTGCCACACATTCAATTTGAAGTTCCTTACAGATATGAATTACATTTTCTACGACAAATCGTGCCCGCTTATCATGGTAAATATCGTTGACAATACGTCTGTCTAATTTTAAAGCATTAAGCTTCAAAGAATATAAAACATAGATATTACTATATTCTGCTCCGAAATCATCCAAAGCAATTTTATATCCCGCCTCTGTAAATTGCTCCACAATTTCTTTCAAGCTGCTGGTATCAATGCTTCCAATCGTCTCTGTTACTTCAATCTGAATAAGTTCTTTTGGCACTCCAATGCTTTCCACAATCTCGTTGGTTTCTTCTAAAATTCCCGGCTCTAAAATTGTTGCTCTTGAAAAATTCAGAGAAATCGGAAATGGCTTCCATCCACTCTCTATCCATTTTTTTAAAATCCGACATGAATCCTTTAATATAAATAAATCAATCAAACGAATAAATCCGGCTTTTTCAATCTGAGGGAGAAAACGTCCCGGCGGTACAATTCCGGTTTTCTCATCATAGTAACGAATTAAAGCTTCTGCACCACATATTTCACCTGTCTCAACATTGGCTTTCGGTTGGAAAAATGTGCGAAACTTCCCACTCTCTATTACTTTCTTTAATTGTTTCAAATTATCTGCAACTGTATTTTGACTATTTTCCAAATTAAGAATGCGTAGCTTCGCAAGCGCAATTTGTAGTTTCTCTTCTACTTGTTGCTGTAGCTTCTCAACAGAAATGACTTGTTCACCCCATACTCTGGCATCTGCAAACATTCCATTATGTTGTTTTTCCAGGCATTTTTTTACTTTTTCACATCTCTGTTGGAAATTTTCATACGTAATGTTTGGATAAACTGCAAAGAAACGCGCACTGCTTACACGAAAACAATTATCCCTTCCAAAAAACTCTGCCAATACATCGGCAGTAGTTTTTAATAAATTATCTCCTGCGTTTGTCCCATAATGTCTGTTATAATCTTTTAAAGAAGCTATATGAATTCCAAAAATCCCAAAAGTAGAATGAATGTCTTCATTTATTCTTTCCAAATATTCCATATAACTTTGATAATTTAAAATTCCGGTTTTTTGATCGTATTGCATTGCATCTTCATACTTTTTACGAAGATCAAATACACTACTTATCTGATGCATAAATTCAGCAATAGTCTCTAGTATTTTAAAAGACATTTTATCTTCTTTCACATATTCCAAAGCAACCATAGAAATCAATCTGCCCTTTTTAAAGTTTCCGGTTAAAATTAGCGGAAGAGGTACTGCATCTTTTCCATAAATTTCCTGTGCTTCTGTGTATCCCACACTATTTTGATCAAGGATAAAAATAGTATCTTTCGGAAAAACTGTCTTGAAAAGGCTTTCTACTTTATCGACTTCCAGATTAAAAGATTCCTGTTCTGAAAAGTCTTCTGCTTTCCAGCTTTGTTCTACTCGCAATGTTGTTGCTGTTTTATCTCTTTCATACAAAGCTACATAACTTGCCTGAAAAGTATCTGCAATATATTTCATAAATGTAAAAAGTACAGAACAATGACTTTCACCACGCTCAAGTTGTTTATAGCTTTCCTTTAATAAGTTCAGCACAAACATACTTTCCGTTTTTTGACTTTCTATATCTTTTTCCCTCACATGAATTTTTCTGACTCTTTTCCCGTCTCTCATAACATCTTGAACCTGAACCTGCATAGCTTTATTTAACCGCGGCAAAAAACATTTCCATACTTGTTCCTCATCTAAGTTCATGTTCTTATAGCAAAAAGAACATACTTCAGGATTGTTATATAATAACTCATGACATTTAATATTTATATCAGAGAGCCCTGTCATATCAAAAGCAACATGTCCTATAGCATTCATATTTATAATTTCATAAGTCTCAGGATTTACTGTAATGTGAATATCTTTTCCATCTTCTATGTTTTCAATATCCCGGAACATCCGCAGCTTATCCTTTCCTTCTCTCTTAGCAGCCTGTAATGCATAACCGGAATATTTATACATTTGCTCATAAGACATATCTGCAGCAAGATTCAGCGCCATACCAGCAGAAACCGTAACATCAAATTCTTTTCCTTCTATGCTATATTTCCGACTAATATTTTCCCTGATTCTTTCCATATTTTCACGCATGCTGTCAGGTTCTTTAAGATTATAGAAAAACAGTAAAAATGTATCTCCGTTCACTCGCGCTTTAATACAAGGTATTAATATACTTTTCTTAAGCTGACTGCTTACTGCTTTTAGAATTTCATCCCCTGTGAGAAATCCACCATTTTCGTTAATCTTTTTGAAGTTATCCACATCTAAAAGCACTAATGCACAGCTATCTCTTTTTGCCTTTTTCAAACTTTCGTCAATTAAAAGCTTCGCTGTTTTAAAATTATAAAATCCACTTAATTCATCTAGCTCTGCTTTTTGTTTCAAAGATAATTCTCTTCTTTTTAATAAATCAATATCTTTCAAATATCCAAATAAAAATATCTCTCCGGACTCCGGTGAACGCATAGCACGAAGATTTAACGCCACCCATAAAATCAATCCGCTCTTTTGCTTCTGTCTAATCTCCAGATTAAAACTTTGCCGCTCCTTTAATACTTCTGGATTCATCTTTTCAGGTGCACATAACTGTTCAAAACGTTTTCTGTCATCTTCAATTGCAATTGTTTCGAAAATTTTATAATAAACACCTTCATATCCCTGTTCTGGCACTTTTACCTCGCCTTTTCCATTCAAACAATCCCAAAAGTTTTCCAGACGATTTTGGCTTAAATTAATCTGAAAGCTACAAATCATATCCTCCGACAGCAATTCTCTCAATCTTTCTTCCTCGAAAACACGAATTTCTGCCTCTTTCTGCATAGTAATGTCTTCCGATATACCAATTGCCCATATAGTCTTTCCCTTCATTCGCTGTATAGGCGTATAAGTTATCTTCTCCCAGTGATATACATCTTCTTTTGCTCCTGCTCTTACTCGCACTTCAATACTAATAGCTTTATCACTATCTTCAATTTTTCTGTAAAATTCTCTTATCAATTCTACATCTTCAGGATGAATACGACCATTTGAAATAACTGTTTCAGGAACATTTTCTACTATCATACCATATCCCTGTAATTTTTGAGACTCGTCTGTCTGAATAATCTGTTTCTTCCGAACATCCAACTCCCACATTTTTAAACGTGTATTCTTTCTGGCAATCTTAAATAGCTGTTCTGTACGCATCAGCCTTTCTTCCAGTTCTCGACGCTCTGTAATATCCACAATCATCCCCAATAATATTGGTGTTCCATCAATATGCATAAGAACTCCGGCATTCACATATACCCATCGTATCTCTCCGTCGCGCCTGCGAATTCTATACTCTAAGCCAACTCGTCTTTTATTTTCAACAATTTTTTCCTCGATTTCACGGGTAATTCTTTCTTTATCTTCTTCGTAAAGAAGACTTTCCGCACAGTTATTCAGCTCTTCTGCCATCTGTTTTTTCGTATATCCATGCAATTCATAATAGCCATCATTGGCATATAACACCGGAAATCCTTCTGTCATGGCTGCTTTAAAAATCCCATCGCTGCTACTGTCGCTGATTACACGTATTTCTTCATTAATATCCAGCTCTTTTTTATCAAGGTTTCTGATAATTCCGCTAAATAAATCTGGTTTTCCTTCCGCATCTCTTATCATACGCCCTTTACACATCAAATGTACCCATTCACCTTTTGCATTTTGGGTTCGATATACAATGGTATGTCTGTCAATTCTTCCGTCCAAGATTTCCTGATTACTGCGTAAAAATAGTTCCACATCTTCGGGATGTATTTTCTTACTCCAAAATACTGCCGCATCATCTAAAATCTGAGATGGTAGGCCGAAATCCAACATCATTTTATAGGAATATTTAAATTTCCCGGTTTTCAAATTTCCTACAAAAACATAATCATCAATAGTTTCATCTAAGGCATCAAAAAGATATTCCTTATTATATTGAAATGGTGTGATTTCATTTATTTTTCTATGTTTTTCTTCCAACTGTTTTTGGGCTTTAAAAATATGATAATCCCTTTTTTGAATATACATCTGCGCATCCACAAGAGAAAGAACATCCGAAACTGTCAGCCTTTCTCTCCCTCGTATAGTTGCCAGACCGTAACTAAAAGTAACATCATAATCAATCCCCACTGCTTTACGCCTGTCTTTCAACATTTTTAATATCTTTCTCATCCAGATATCTGCTTCACCAGTATCTTTATTCATAAAGACAATAATAAATTCATCCCCACTTAGTCGTAACACAAAATCCGGCTCAGACAATTCTGCCTTAATTGTCTGAGCAACGTATGTAAGAAGTCTATCCCCTTCTAAATGTCCATATGCATCATTTACCCATTTTAAGCCATCAATATCATAGAGGACTGCTGTAAACATTTCATCTTGTTTTAAATTTCTTAAAACCTCCGCTATCTTTTCTTTTCCTGCTTTTCGGTTCAAAATTCCTGTCAGCTCATCTGTTGCAGCATCTTCGCAAAGCTTAACGTACTCTGTAATATCAATAGCATTCTGTATATGGTACAGCTTTTCTCCCACATTCTCCAGAATATCCTCTATCAGATATACCTTATCTGTTATTGAATTATATTCTTTCCAAAAATACGGTTTACCCATTTCCTGTTTTTTTAATTCATCTATTTTACAAAACTCACATTGTTGCTTTTTATCTTTTTGTAATACTTCCCAACACTTTTTCCCTACTAGATTTTCCTCATGAAATGTTCGTTTACAACAGTCATTCATATATAATATTTCATTGGTTTCCGCATTCATAACACGTATATTGGAAGTAATTTTATCTAAAATCTTAGAAAAAAACTGTAAGTCAAAATTCTCTCTCATGAAATTTTTATCCCCTTTATAAAGTCCTTCTCACTTTCCACCTGTATCTATAGCAATTTCTAAACGTGCCATTTTCCCATTCCAAGGAATTAATTTATCTTTTATTATAAAATGTCTCTCTAAAAACAAATTATCTCTTTCCCATACCTGAAATTTTTCTCTTTGCAATTTACAATTATTACAATATTCACAAGATGTATCGCTTCCTTGAAATACCTGATAACATTTATGTCCTTTATAATCATAAATACCTGTTAATTTTCTGGCAGCCAAGTTCATATAATAAAGTTCACAAGTATCTACGTCACTGACATAAATAATTTCATCCATTCCTTCTACAATATTGACGATTTCATCTTTTTCGTTTTCAACTATAACATTTTCTTTTTCGATAATACTCATCTGATATAAGTCATTCTCTCTTTTTACTCTTTCCTGGTATTCCGGCTTCTCTTTATATATATACAATTTTTCAAATTCTTCTTTTGTATATGGCTTTGCAAAAAGGAATCCCTGAAGCAAATCAGGACTTAATTGCTGCAATGCTGCCAGTTCTTCTTCTGTTTCAACCCCTTCGCAGCAAACCTGTATCTGCGCAGAATGTGCCAGCTTAATAATATTGCTTAGCAAACGGTAATTATAATTATTACAATAAATTTGGCTTACAAAACAACGATCTATTTTCGTTTCATCTACATCAATACTCTTTAAATATCTTAAACTGGAATACCCTGTTCCAAAATCATCAATAGAAATATGAATTCCATACCTTTTCCATTCATAAAAAATTTTATTAAAATAGCTATAATTCTGAAGCTGCATACTCTCTGTGACTTCCAACGTAAGTGCATTTCCCGGTATTCCAGCTTCTTCAATAATATCCAGAACAGTCTTGGTAATACTTTCCTGGCATAACTGTACATAGGAAATATTAACGCTAATATGAAAATCTGTAAAAATCCTCCTCCAACTTGCACACTGTCTTGCAGCTGTTTTCAATACCCAGTTTCCCACCTCACAAATCAATCCGCTTTGCTCTAAAATAGGAATAAATTTTGCCGGGCTAATCAAACCTTCCGTAGGTGATTGATAACGAAGCAACGCTTCTGCTCCATAAATCTGAAAATTCTCCCCCTTTATCTGTGGTTGATAACAAAGGTAAAATCCTTCACAATGATTATTTACAGATTCTTTCAATTCATCCTGAAGCTTAATCCAATCTAAGCTTTTTTGATAATCCTCAGAAGAAAAGAAAGCCAACAGATTCTTCCCTTCGCGCTTTGCCCTGTCTAAAGCATTCTCCGCATACTGATATAAATATCCAATGTCTTCTCCTTCTGAATAAGATACAGCCCCTGCAGAGGCAGTACAACAATCTTTCAATTCCGTTTTTACAGAATTATAAAATTCTACAACCTCTTCTCTTCCTTTATTCGGAAAGTTTACTGCAAAACAATCTCCATCCAGTCTATATAACTTAATGAGATAATCTGCTTTTTCCTCCAAAACCACAGCTATCTTTTTAAGTAAATCGTTCCCAAACTCTCTTCCATTTTTCACATTGATATTTTTAAAATTATCAATATCTAAAATCATCAAATACCCGTCATCATTTTTCAGATATTTTCCCATGTCTTCTTTTAGTTTCTCACTATTCCAAAGTCCTGTAAGACTATCCAACTCTCGTCTTACCGCACTTTCCGATACGTTACCAATTAAAAATGCCGGAGTTCCATCTTCTTTCTTTAATACAGTTCCACGACAAACAATCCAAACTCTGTTTCCATTTTTATCGACAAGGCGATACTCCATACAATGTTTGTCATTTTCTCCACAGGTAATTCTGTTCATCTCACATTTTAACGATTCTAGGTCCTTTGGGTATACAATCTTACTCCATTCTGAAAGTGGAATACCACCTTTCTCTGAAACAATAGGGTACTTCTCACAAATTTTTTCTGTAAAATAAATTCTATCATTTATAAGGTCATACAAATAGAAATAATCATCCGTACTATCATCTAAAAATCGAATTGTCTGCATATATATCTTTAATTCTTTATCTAAGCTTATCTGACTGTCCATTTTCTTCCTCTTCATATATTTTAAAACTATTTTTTTTCTCTCTTTTCACCTGATAAAGCGCCTCATCTGCTCTACGATACATTTCATGAATTTCTATATCTGCGTCAGAAATTAGTGCAACTCCCACAGATGCGGTAATCCGTACGGTTTTTCCATTCTTTTCGTAAACCTTGTCTAATTTTTTCAAAAGACTGGAAATGTTACGACTGACTGCCTCTCTTGGAATATCTTTTAGGAAAACAATAAATTCATCTCCTCCTAATCGTCCTATGACATCATAGCTCCGAAAATGCCTTTTTAAAATTTCTGCTATATCCTGAAGTGCTTGATCTCCTATTTGATGTCCCAAAGTATCATTCAAAACTTTAAAATTGTCTATGTCTAAAATTACATAGGCATGAACAATCCCCGGTTTCTTCTCAAAAGTCTTTCGAAGAATTTCTATTTTCTCCTTACTGCTGTTTCGATTATATAAGCCTGTCAGCGAATCTCTGTCTGCCTTATCTCGAATTTTCTGCTTTTCTGTATAATCCTCTATCATACCAATACACTGACGAACATTTCCTTTTTCGTCTATCGGTGTTACAAGCTGAATTCGAAGATACATCATCTTTCCATCTTTCATAAAAGATACCAGAAAATCTCGTTTACCCTTTTTTGTTTTCATGTTTTCAAAAATCTGTTCCAGCTGTTGATAAAGCTCTTGATTTTCTGAACAATATCCTTTAAATACTTCCTGAAGATTCTGCGCCTCTTCCGGTAGTACTAAATCTCCTAATTTTCTATTGATGAACCTAAGCTTCTTTGATTCCATTTCATAATTCATAATGATAAAACCGGATTTTTCTGCTGCGATCAACATAACTTCTTCATCCAACAATAATTTTTCATTAAAGTCTTTCACCTGTTTTCTTTCCTGACTGGAATAATATAAAATTAACAAGAAAAGAAGTAAGATAGCCAAAACAATTTTTAATACCATAATGTATGCATTATGATTTAACATATAATCTACAGACTTTGTTATCTCTGAAAAATCTATAACACTAACTACACACCAATCATTTAACTTTAAAGGTATAAAATATATAATTTCTTTAGATTTCCCATCTGTAACTTCTGTATAAATCTGTTCATTGTTCTGAATCTTTTTTCGAATTTCTTCCGCACCTATCTGGCTTTCCAGACTTCCGATTCCATCAAAAATATTATCCCTTTTTCCAATAAGTGTAGATTTATTTTTGCTAATATAATTTCCATTCAAATCGACAATTTGAATATAAGTAGTTTTGCCTTCGAGAACCGTATTATCATAAATTTTAAAAAAATCCAATTCGCTTACTCCGTAAAGAACTCCTACTGCTTCGTTTGCTTCATTTAAAATTGGAACTGCAATAATACAAATCTGTTTTTCTATAATATCGGAATATCTTATTTCTGTAGTTCCATGTTTTTTTTCTATGCATGTGCGAAAGTATTTCTTATTATCAAGATTTAATACTTCCCCATTTGTAACCAGAGCATTTCCTTCCTTATCTGCAATTCCCATTCTCTGGAATCCTACATCTCTCTTATCCAAAAAATCACTGAGGTATTTTACATTTTCCTTACTTGCAACATTTTCCTCCTGAATATATTCGGTCAAACCATATAAAAGATTTACAAGACCTTCCAGTCTCTTTTCTACCACCGCACATCCCTGCATAGAAATATTTTTCATTTCTTCAATCTGCATATCGTAAATACGTCGATGTGTCAACCTATAAAATTTAAATAAAGTACAACTAATAAAAATTATCGTCACTGCTAAAAAACTTAGAATAAAAATATATTTTTTCTTTCCTTTATTCTTCATAAGACTCTCCCCTGCTCAGTTAAATATTCAACTATATTTTATCATTATTTTAAAGAAAAACAAACCAAAAAGAGCTATTACTTGATAGATTATCTATCCCAGTAATAGCTCCCTCTTAATTTTATTTTTATTCCACTGTTGTAATTAACGCTTCACAACTTCCGTTAATTTCATATTCACCACTTCCTGCTGACATAAAGAAGCTGTCGCCCTTTCTATAAGGAATTTTTTCTTCTCCACAGGAAATTGTTCCTTCACCTTCCATAATTAAAATACTTACGAAAGAGTCTTCATTCACAGAACCTTTTACGTTACTTATTAGTTTTCCGTCCATGTTCAGACAGTCTACTGTGAAATAGTCACAGCTTGCAACATGAGGATAAC
>UMGS01016548.1_pt1 | contig 33554 bp, 30 predicted proteins | sample 1965341 | NCBI WGS metagenome assembly UMGS01 (sample SAMEA4836079, study PRJEB28245) | human gut metagenome | biome: gut microbiome; material: fecal sample | place: Denmark | collected 2008 | reverse complement strand
AAGACGAGAAAGCCAACCCACTGGGTTGGCTTTTTTGCGTTTAGATATTTTTTATTCTCAATTTTATCCTTTAACTAAGGAAAAGAGTTATTTCAATTGCTGATAGAGTAAACTGCCAGCAGCTGCTCCTGCCACATCATAAGCAAAATCATGCCAGCTCCATCCCGTACCTTGTGGTCGACTATCATAAAGCTCTTTAGCGACGCCTAAACTTATTGAAAAGGATAAGCCAATAACTAATCCTTCTCGATAAGAATAGTTCTGATGATCTGCGTAAGCATTAGCTCCTGCGGAGGCTACCATAGAAAATAAAAAATGCTGTGCTTTATCTTTTCCTTGCCAATTATCATTGGCAACATGAAAGGATTGACAACCATTTAACGTGACGAGTGAAATTAAAACTATCAGATAGAAGCTATTACGCTTTAGTTTCATATAATATCCACGCCTTATTACTATATCTTGATCGCTAGATAGTTAAGCTTAAATCTTAATAAGTTGAAGTATAGTGGATTATAGCGACAAAAAAGCCTTACTTATTTTAAGTAAGGCTTATAAATAGAGCTTAGCAGTATAGTTAAATTAGAGTATACGACTAATTAGTCTATCAACACGGATACGCCGTAAGCGTTTAATTAATTTTTTCACTTTTAGAGGGTAAAATTTAATACTCTCTAATTGTTGATAGCTTTTAACAATCAGTGTTTTTTCTCTGATACAAGCTAACTCTTTATGGCGTTGTTCATGTAATTCATGATGTGGATCGTGAATTAAGATGGCATTTTCAAGATCTAATCCCCAAGCTCGAGGGTTTAGATTATTACCTGTAATCAATTGCCACTCATCATCAACCCACATGCCTTTTAAATGATAGGTATTATCACCGTCTTTCCAAAGCCTTACTGTTAATTGGTCATTATCAATAAAACGTTGGAAACGTTGGGTGAATTTACGAAGATTAATCTCATACAAATAAGGCAAAGCACCGATTATTTTAAAGGGCTCTTCTGGCGGAATATAAAAGTCATTTGCCGTTTTATCACCAATAATAATCTCAACCTGTTTACCATTTCTCAGTAAATGACTAATTTGGCGCACCAAAATAGCAGGTAAATTAAAATAAGGTGTACAAATAACCAACTTTTCTTCAGTCACGGCCATGAGGTGGGAGATAGTCTTATTCAAGATATTTTTCTTGCCTAAGCCGACTAATGGAGTCACTGTTAACTGATTATTTGAGGCATTTCCTTTTATATCGTAACCATCATGTGTGCGTAAATTAAAGCGGAATTGACGGATACAATTTTTAATTTCTGCACAACGCACTCTCTCTTCTGAATCAAGACGTTGAATAGCATCTGATTGCAAAAGGCTATCGACAATGAATTGCTTCATTGTGTTTGCGAGTTCAGCATTATGAATGATGTGATATCTGTCATAACGGTATTTATCAAGTTTATGCAAATAGACGTTATTAATACTTGCACCACTGTAAATAACCGTATCATCAAAGATAAACCCTTTTAGATGTAATACGCCTAATGCTTCACGTGTATTAACAGGAATACCATAAATAGGGACGTCAACATCAGGATGCTGTTGTGCAACTTTATGATACCAATCTGCATTTGTTGCATCAGCAGAGACACCTATACGACCGCGTTGAGCACGATGCCAATCAACAATAACGGTGATGGAAAGTTCAGGACGTTGCTGTTTTGCGGTATAAAGTGCTTCAAGGATCTCCTCGCCCGCTTCATCATGTTCTAGATAGAGTGCGGTAATAAAAATCTCTTTTTGAGCTTGCGCGATATATTTCAATAAGGTGCTGCGAAACGCGGATGTCTGATAAAGCGTTTCAACATCAGCAACTGACTGAGCTAATTTAGGCAGTTGTGCAAGGTGTTGTTGATGCTTAGCAAGTTTTAGTTTAGACAACATCACAGTGCTTATTTCTCTTGTTTATGATGACTAAAAGAGTCATCTTCTATGTAAAAAATTCTGTAACCGATCTTCTGATCATAACATTAGTTATATAGGATGTACGCATAAAATCATCTTATAGAGTGAATTTCTCTTAGGATGTGTGAATAATCACATTCAGAAATTTTCTATTCGCGATTTTATCACTATACATCACTGAGAGGATCAAGAAGCAAGTTGAGATTGACTATTCCTTCATCAAACTGTACTTCCACAGAAAACCCTAATTTTTTAGCAAGACTTATCATATTACGATTTTCAGGCATGGTAATGGCAGTTAACCGTTTGATGCCATGCGCCTTAGTATAGTTGATTAATTTCATCATTAATTGGTGACCCAGTGTATTACCTTTTAAATCAGAGCGTACCAGAATAGCAAATTCAGCCTGTTGATTATCAGGATCTGCCATAGCTCGAGCAACACCAATAATTTCTGGATCATCGTGAGGGTGGCGAATGGCGACAAAAGCCATCTCACGATCGTAATCAATTTGTGTCATATTAGCGAGATCGTCATGGGTAAATTCGCTGATCTCACTAAAATAGCGATAATAGAGATCTTCTTTGGTCACTTGATTAATAAAGGTTTTTAGTAGAGGTTCATCTTCAGGCAAAATAGGTCGAATAAAACAAGGTTTGCTATCTCTTAAAAAGAAAGTTTCTTCTAATTCATTGGGATACGGGCGAATAGAAAGTTTTTGATGAGGATCGCCTTTGATTGGTGACAGCTCCATAGCCACGTCTAACAAAGTGAAATCATTACCCGATACTAACAACGGATGTATGTCGAGCCTGACAATTTGTGGACAATCTAATAGTAAGTGTGAAACTTGCACCAAAAAATGGCTTAAGCTTAGGATATTCAGTGGTTGTAATGCACTTCTAGGTTGGAGCTTGCCACTTTTTATTGCATTAATAACCAGATAACGAGCTAGCGCCATATTAAGTGGTGGCAAAGCAACGGCAGCTTTTGTTTCGATTTGCCACTCAACGCCTCCTTCTCCTAATAGAATTAGTGGGCCAAAGATGGGGTCTTGTTCAATCGCAACACGTAGCTCTTGGGAGCCTGCACGGTTTGCCATACTTTGTACTAATAGTCCTTGAATTTTCGCTTGTGGGTAAAGCTCGCTTACCCGCTCGATAATGGCATGTGCAGCCGATTCAACTTCATTGCTGTCTCTTAAATATAACATAACCCCCTGAACTTCCGATTTATGAGGTATATCAGGAGAGCGTAATTTCAGCGCGACCGGATAACCTATTTTTTCTGCAATACTGACCGCTTCTTGTGCATTATGAGCAATCCAAGTCGGTAAAGTATTAAAGCCATAGGCTTCCATAATGGGCTGGACTTGGTGTGTATCAAGGCGATACTGTTTTTTGTCGAGAGCTTCTTCAATACAGCGATGGGCTTGCTGGGTATTCATTTTTATTTCTAAAGGTAATGCCGGCGTTTCCTTTAGTTGTTTTTGGTTTCTGCGGTACTCCACCATATGCATAAAAGCGGTAATTGCACCTTCAGGAGTGCGATAAGTAGGAATACCCGCTTCACTAAATAATTTACGTGATTGTTGAGATGAATATTCGCCTCCCCAATTAGTAAATAGAGTGAGCCATTTTCTTCTGGGGTGCTTATTAATTGCTTCAATAACTTTTTGTGCTGTTTCAATACTTGGTGCAATAGCACTTGGTGTATGAATTAAGAGTAATGCATCATGATCATGGCTATCTAATAGACAATTCACTGCCCTAATATAGCGCTCTACCGTGGTATCATCACCTAAATTAAGCGGATTACGAATAGCAGATGTGTCTTGCACAATGGCTTGCAATTGTTGCTGAGTATCAGCAGATAATTGTGCTAATTTGCCTGACTGTAAAAATAATTCATCTACGGCCATTGCCGCAGGAGCTGAACCATTGCTGATGATCATCAGTTTCTCGCCTTTTAATGGCGTCATATAACTGAGGGTTTCAACCGCTGAAAACATCTCATGAGTATCTTGTACGCGTAACAGTCCTGCGCGTTGGAAGGCTGCATCATAAGCTACATCATAACTTGGCGTATCGCCTAAGAGTAATTGGGCTTTTTGTGTTCGACCACTTTTTATAACTAGTATTGGCTTATTGCGTGATGCACTACGTGAGGCAGACATAAAGCGCCTTGCATCATGAATATGCTCTAAATGCAGTAATATTGCACTGGTTTTACTATCTCTTGCTAGAAAATCCAGTAAATCATCAACTTGGATATCTTGGTTATCACCTAATGCAATAAAATAGGAAAAGCCAATATTGCGGTAATACGCCCAATCTAGGATGGTGTTAGCTACTGCTGCTGATTGTGAGATAAATGCCAATTTGCCTTTTTTTACAGGAAGGGGTGAAAAGCTGGCATTTAAGCCTTGCCAAGGGGCTAATAAACCTAAACTATTTGGACCTAACAAGCGAATATGGTATTGCTGGCAGAGTGTCTTAATAGCTTGAAATTGTTCTGATTGTGCTGAAAGAACAATCACGGCTTTACAGCCTGATTGACCTAATTGCTCAAGAAGTTCAAGATTGCGGCGATGATGAGTACAGATAATTGCCAAGTCTGGTACTTGGGGGAGTTTATCAATAGAAGGATAAGTAAAAACACCAGAAACAGAATTGCGAGTCGGATTGACTGGAAAGACTGGCCCATTAAACCCACCACTGAGTAAGTTTTTCATCATTGTGGTTCCTGCTCTGCCTACTTTGTCAGAGGCGCCAATCACCGCAATTGATTTAGGACGTAATAGTGCTTCAAGGCCTCGCTGACTCATATCAACTCCTAAGTTTATGATAAACTGTATTCAATGTAGCTGATTTACTCTTCTTTTGCCTGACGTCTGTCTGGTTTTCCAATTAAATATTGTTGACGAAAGTAACTAAAATGAGAAAAAAGCTGTTGTGACGCTAAATCATCGCCGACATTGGCTAAAATAGAAGCGGCAACTTCAGCGGTACAATGTTGCTCTTCTCTTGCTGCTTGACGGAGCATGTAGTCACATTTACTGGCTTCATTAATTGAAAACAGTGGTAATGCATCAAGGTAGGGGCTTTTACGAAACATTTTTCTCGCCTCTGTCCAAGTGCCGTCTAGTAAGATAAATAGCGGTGGCTTACTGTTTGCAGGTAACTGGTGATAAACTTTTCGCGAAGGAGAAGCATAGCTGTCTGGGAAGACGACATAAGCTTGTCGATGCGGATCATTAATTGCATCAAGTAAGGCTTTTTCAGGCTCGGTACGTGACCATAAAAAGGCAAGTGTATCGGGTAAAACATCGGCAATTAATTTTCCTGTATTACTTGGTTTCATCACTTCTGTATCGTACATCATTAAACAAAAACGGCTTTTCGCGGTTTGATGAATGATGGTGTCACACAGACACTGTTTTTCAGGTAATAAACAAAAAGTGCATCGTTTAACACGAAAGCCCCTGGCTTTATATGGGCGTGTAGAGATAGAAACTCGATATTGACGAAGTCGAGAAACCGCATTGTCATGCATAACAGAAAGACCACAATCATAAATAAAGGAATGAATATTACCATGATCCCCAAAGGTCTACTATCAGTTGTTTTTTATGAAAGTTTATTTACCGTATAGTGGTAGGATTATTATTATTTAATAAATTTTGGTGACTTATGAAGGTAACACAAATCCTTTTTTATAATAATGAAAATAGTATTACAGATAATGAAATAAAAAACCTATTTAATATCTTTGATACTCAGGTCATTAATAATAGTAGAGTGGATGTTAATCTTGAGACTGCCAAAAATCAAATAAATAAACTCGCTGATGCAGTTAGGAATGGAAGCTCAATAGATTTAGATTATTTAGTAAACATCATGTTTCATGATGATATAAAAATAAGCTTATATGCAACTAATCAGCTCTACTTGATTTATCCAAAATTAAACAACTCGATAAGAGAAGATATTAAAGAATTAGTCAAATTACTCTATGAAATAAAAATAAAAGAGGATCAAGAGTATTTTAAAGAACGACCTTTATTAAGTGCAATGGCTTGTGAGGAAGCGATTGCTAGACAACAGGGAAAAGGGGAGAATGTTTTTATCTCAGCGGTTGATAATTATTTAAATATAAAATGTAATGATAGCGTATTGGCCAATAGTAATGAAAGCGTAAGTAATAATAATCGATATATATCTTCATCTGAATTAGAGTCTTGGGCGTCATTTCAACCCTATCAGTGTGATATTGGTTCCTATGAATCAATACTTAAAAAAATAGAAAATAGCAAAGGATCCGCGGAGTTAAAAAATTATGTGGTTTTAGTCAATAATAACCATTGGGTTGCGTTATTGACTTATAAAGATAGCTGTTTTTTATGTGATTCATTGCCCTCAAGCAAAAAAGAAAAAGATGAACGTCATAACTTATTAATTGAACTAGAAGAAAAAGGATTTAATACTGTCAATATAGAATATAATCTACAAAAAAATGTACCTAATGGATGTGGTCTTTTGGCGCTTAATTATATTGATAGTTTACATAATGAATGGAATAAATTTAATCATGAAAAAGAAGATGATTTAACATCCACGATAGAAACAGTATTACAAAAAACAGGAAAAGACTTTCTAAACCTAAGTTGTGGTGAGCAAACCACATTTAATCATAATTTTAGGAAAAAATTGATCATGGATACACTTTTTTGTATTGTTAAATCTAATGATGAATAGCTCTCTTAGTTATTGATATAAAAGCTATTTATTATTAATAAAAAGCTAAATCAAATTTTATTTTTAAAGAGAGTGTTTTTTGATATAGGTTTATCTCTTACTCTGCGTGATTCTCTCGGTGACAGTTGCTAAACTATCATGTAATCTGCGCCCCTATTGCAGTTGGAGAGACTAATGAACGATTCTTATGAAGGTAAAAACGGCAAAGTAAAAGTGATGTATGTCCGCAGTGAGGACAGTGCCGATAATAAACCTAAAAAACCATCCCGCCGCCCTAATAATGCTCGTGGTGATACTGACCGTAGTCATCGTCGTGATGATAAACGCGGTGATAACAAATTTTCTCGTCGTGATGAACGTGGTGCAGGTAAGTCTTCAGGACGTAATCCATCACGCAGTGGAGCAAGCTCCTCACGTGATAACAATAGTGAAGGTGGTAATTATTCTCCATGGAAAACGATTTCTCGTCCGGGAGATGAGCCATTAAAAGAGCATGATGGAATTACCGGGAAAAGCCAAATAGATCCAGAACAGCTTCGCCGTCAGCGTTTAGAAGAGACGCGTATCTATGGTGAAAATGCTTGTCAGGCTATGTTTAAAAACCGTCCAGAAGCCATTGTTCGAGCTTGGTTCTTACAAGAAGTAACACCTCGTTTTCGTGAAGCGTTAAAATGGATGGCGGCAAATCGTAAAGCTTACCATGTTGTTGAAGAAGAAGAGATGGTTAAAGCGGCGCGTACGGATCATCATGGTGGCGTTTGTTTCTTAATCAAAAAACGTGTTGGTCATGATGCACAAACCTATTTAAAAGATGCACCAACAAAAGATTGTGTCTTAGCGCTTGAAGATGTGGGTAATCCACATAATGTCGGTGCTATTATGCGTAGCTGTGCTCATTTTGGTGTGAAAGGCGTCATTTCTCCCGACTCATCAGTGCTAGAATCTGGTGCAGCAGTACGTACCGCAGAAGGTGGTGCCGAGTATATTCAAGGAATTGATGCTGATAATTTTGCTCAGACATTAGAGCAGTTTAAACAGGCTGGCTATACCTTAGTGACAACCTCAAGTCACAAAGGAAGTGTGCCGCTAGCAAAAGCTCAATTACCTGAAAAAATGGTATTAATCTTAGGTCAAGAGAAGGATGGCTTAAGTGATAGCACGTTAAAGCAAGGGGATATGAGCATTTACATTGGTGGTACAGGCCATATTGAAAGCTTAAATGTCTCTGTGGCTTCTGGCGTATTATTGGCTGAATGGTGGCGTCAACATCACGGCTAATTATTTAATTGTTAGATGATTTAAAAATCCCGCTGAATAATGAACTGCAGTCAGTTCACCATGTTCAGCGGGATTTTTCTTTAATTAACTAATCAATTCATTAATGGCTATTTACCCGGTGAGAATGGCGGTTTAGCAAACCAAACAACCACCAGCATTAAAATGAATATTCCTGCCGCTAGCCAGAAAATTTCATTCGCTGAAATAATCAGACCTTGTTCAGTGATTGTTTTAGCTAAATAAGCTGAGGTTTGTTCATCAGAAAGCCCCAATTCTCTCATCTGTTGAAAAGCCAATTGTGCATCGGGATCGAGTGGATTAATTTTTTCAACAAAGGTTTCATGATGTAATGACTCCCTTTGTGTCCAAATTGTTGTCGTTAATGACGCGCCAATTGCACCCGCTAAGGTTCTTAAAAAATTAGATAAACTGGATGCCGAGGCCATTTTCTCCGGAGGTAATCCCGATAAAGTCATCGTGGTTAATGGCATAAAGAAACATGCTACACCTAAACCTTGCCAGAATTGTGGCCAAGCAACTGTGGCAAAATCCATTCCGGGTTCAAAAGTATAAGCTCGCCAATAAAAACATACCGCAAACATAATAAAGCTAAAGCTAATGATATAGCGTAAGTCGACTTTCCCACCAAATTTTCCGATGATTGGTGTAATGATCAGCGGTAATAAACCAACAGAGGCTGCAGCTAAACCCGCCCATGTTGCGGTATAACCAAAGACTTCTTGCAACAGGAGAGGGAGCAACACAATAGTACCGAAATAGATCATATAAGCGAGACTAAGGGTTAAACAGCCAATAGTGAAATTGCGACTTTTAAACAGAGAAAGATCAATAACAGGGTGTTCGTCAGTTAACTCCCACACAATTAAGAAACTTAACGCCACTACAGCAATAATAGTAAGTACAATAATTTCAGTTGAATTAAACCAATCCAGCTCTTTACCTTGATCAAGCATGATCTGTAGTGCACCAACACCAACCACCAATAGTACGAGACCAATGGTATCTATTGGTTTAATTTCCGTTTTGGTTTCGCGACCCGCTAATGTATTTGAGATGCACATAATAATTAACACACCAAAAGGTACGTTAATAAAGAAGATCCATCCCCAATGGTAATTATCACTGATATAGCCACCTAAAATAGGGCCTAAAATAGGGGCAACGACAATGGTAACCGACCATAACGCTAATGCCATATTGCGTTTTGCTGGTGGATAGTTATTCAATAGCAAACTTTGTGATAACGGAATTAAAGGGCCTGCGACTAAACCTTGAAGTACACGGAAAAAGATCAGCATTTCTAAACTTTGAGAAATACCACACAGCCATGATGTTAAGGCAAATAGTGCTGTTGACCACATAAAGAGGCGTACTTCACCAATACGTTTTGCCAGCCAGCCAGTAATAGGAATTGAGATAGCATTTGCAACACCAAATGAGGTAATAACCCAAGTGCCTTGAGAATTTGATGCACCTAAGTTACCCGCTATTGTCGGGATGGCTACGTTAGCGATTGTTGAATCGAGAACTTGCATAAAAGTGGCCAGCGCAAGTGCGATGGTCATTATAGCAAGTTTTCCTCCTTGTAAGGGTTCTTTAATCACCTTTACACCTCGCTTTATCATCCTGCATTTTGTTCAATGATTTCATTAATCAATGAATTGATTTCTGACATATCAATAGTGAGTGCATCAGTATGATAAGCCGGTGCTTGACGTTCGCTCTGTGATAATACTTTTCCATCAAGATTAACGGTATCCACAGTCACTTCAGTGGATAAACCGATACGTAGCGGTTTTTCTGCAACTTCTTTTTCATCAAGGGAAATACGTACCGGCAAGCGCTGAACTACTTTTATCCAGTTACCACTGGCATTTTGTGCCGGTAATAGTGAGAATGCACTGCCTGTTCCCATATCTAATCCCTGTACACGACCATGGTAAATAACTTTTTTACCATAAAAATCAGTGGTTATTTTCGCGGGCTGTCCGATACGCATATTGGCCAGTTGCGTCTCTTTAAAGTTAGCGTCTATCCACATACCTGTGACAGGTACGACGGCCATTAACGGTTTACCCGGTGCAACTTGTGCACCAACTTGAACGCTACGACGTGAGACATAACCTTCAGCAGGACTTAGTATTTTTGTTCGTTGTAAAGCTAGCCATGCATTACGTACTTCTGTTGCAGCTTGTAATACAGAAGGTTGTTGTGCAATAGGCGTGGTTAAGATAATGGCTTGATTAGCATTATATTGCTCTTTTGCTACATCTAATGCCGCTTTTGCCGTGGCAACAGCTTCTCTTGCATGTTGGAGTTCTTCTTTTCCAATGACATTTCGCTCGCCTAATACTTCTCTACGACGCAGATCATTTTGCAATTTTGCCAATTCAGTTTCACGTAAAACAATATTCGCTTTTAATTGACGACCATTGATGATTTGCTGATGCATTTGACGGACACTATTTGCTAAAGCGGTTTTTGCTTTATCTAATGCAAGTATTTCATCACTATCATCTAATTGGACTAGCGGTTCACCTGCTTTTACGTAGTCTGTATTGTCCACATAGACAGTGGTTACCGAGCCTGAAATTTGTGGCATAACCATAATTTGATTGCCTGTTACGTAGGCATTATCTGTGGTTTCATGATGTCTAAGAACCATAAACCAGTAAGCGGTATAAGCGAGCCCCGCGAGAATAAAGATAAAAGTCAGTAGCAATAAAACATTTCGGCGAGTTCGTTTTTTATTGCGAATGGGAGCCTGAGGTGGATTTTTTTCCTCATTTACACTCATTTAGAAGATCTCCATAAACCAGAAAAAAGCATTATATATGTTTCCAGAATAAAATCCGGAAACATATATATTGGGCTTATATTAGAATAATAATTAGCACGAAAGGCCAATTATAAATGTGAATGAATATATTTGTTTATCAATTCATGTTGTAAATGAGGTTGGCGGTATTTGGTCAGGATATCGCAATGCCTCTTGCTCTTAGGCTACGTTTACTAGATGTAATGGTATCTAGTAAACGGAGTCTACTTTCGCACAAATGAGTGGCGAGTAGTTCTACGGCTTTGTCCGTATCTCTCGAACGAAGTGCGACAAATATTTCACGATGCTCATCCCACGCTGGATTAGACGGCGCTCTATCAAGCCATCGTGCTCGCGAAAGCCTACGTAGGGCATCATTTATCCCTTCAATAATAAATGCGTTATTACAAAGGCGTGCCAACTCTCTATGGAATCGTGTTCCCGCATTTTCCATGCTCTCTTCTGGTGAATCTACCGTGGTTTCTTTAAGCAGGCGTTCCAAATTGTTCAACTGTTCTTCGGTGATCTGGCTGACTGAAAGTTTTAATGCTGCTACCTCCAAAATTTCTCGGTAAATACATAATTGTTCGATTTCATCAGCATCGATTGGTGCCACTAACCAACGTATACCATCACGACATATAAGTCCCTCTGATTCCAACTTTTGTAATGCGGCTCGAACGGGAGTTCTGGATGCGTTAAATTTCGCTTCAGCCCAGCGTTCAGTTAACCGTTCTCCTGGGCCTAGTTCCATGTTGAGTATCAGTTTTCTTAATTGTTTTTCAACCTCTAACACTTGGCTCATAACGGCAATACTCTCCTAAAAATTGACAGTAAAATAAATTATCTATATGGTATACCAACTTGGTATACCAGAAAAGAATGTTTCTATGACTCAATTATATAACAGCTTTTGGCGTCGAAATCTGCTCGTTTGCTTTATTGGTTCTTTTTCAACTGTTTTTGCAATGACCTTGATGTTACCGTTCCTCCCCCTATATGTTGAAGAGCTTGGTGTTCAAGGTCACGCCGCCATTGTCCAATGGTCTGGCGTGGCATTCAGTGCAACGTTTATCACTGCTGGCTTAATTGCTCCAGTATGGGGAAAGCTCGGTGACAAATATGGACGTAAATCGATGCTCGTAAGAGCCAGTCTTGGTATGGCGGTGACCGTCTCACTTATGGGGATGGTAACAAATATTTGGCAACTTGTCGGTTTAAGGCTATTAGTTGGTTTGGCGGGGGGATACTCATCTGGAGCAACTATTCTTATTGCAGTACAAGCTCCTAGAGAACGTGTTGCTTGGGCGTTGGGCATTGTTTCATGTGGTGTAATGGCGGGTAATCTTATTGGCCCTCTAGCTGGAGGGTGGTTACCTGACTTGTTCGGCATTCGAAACACGTTTTTCTGTGCCGGTGCACTGATCTTTTTGTCCTTTATCATGACCCTTACGCTTATCCGTGAAGATACGCCGAAATACATAAATACTACGACAAAAATGCAAGTGAGTTGGTCGCAGTTACCTGCACGATTTGTGATAGTTAGCATGCTTTGCACGGGGTTGTTGCTGATGCTGGCCAATATGTCGATAGAACCTATTATTACAGTCTATGTGCGTACACTCGTTAATGATCCTGCTCAGATAACTAGGGTTGCAGGTTATGTCATGGCCGCTGCTGCCTTAGGTAGTATTATTTCAGCCTCTTGGCTTGGGAAATTAGCAGATAGGATAGGGCATTTGCGTATTATCACGCTGGCACTAGCTATAGCCGGTTTATTGCTGATCCCTCAGGCATTTGTTACCTCTGGTTGGCAACTTATTATTTTACGTTTTCTTATGGGATTAGCATTGGGGGGATTGTTGCCTTGTATTGCGGCAGTAATACGTCATCACGTTCCAGAAGGAATGATAGGCAGTATCCTTGGCTATTCGGTCGCAGCCCAGTTTGCAGGTCAGTTCATCGGCCCGTTAATAGGTGGCGTTATTGGTGGTCATATAGGTATGCGCGCAGTTTTTCTGGCAACTAGTGTTGTCTTATTGTTGGGAGCCGCTTGGAATTTTAAATTACATCGTAATTCAGTTATACGCTGATGAACTTCGTTCTTCTTCACCTGTATATTTCGGAGATTTTATGACAACACAATTCAACAATAACAATAATAATATCGATAAAAATAGTGCTCTGCTGGTAATGGATTTTCAGACGGCCATTCTTAATAATTTTCTTCCACAAGATCGTGCTGAAGATGTTATTCGTAATACATCATCATTAATTTCCGCTACGCGTGCAGCAGGCATACCGATTATCTATGTTAGTGTTGAGTTTCGTGAGGGGTATCCTGAGGTTAGTCAAAACAACATAATTTTCTCATCGATTAAAGACAATGGAATATTAATCACCAATAGTGAAAGTTCCGCTATTCATGATGATATTTTTCCGCAGGAAAATGAAATCGTTATTATTAAACGTAGAGTGGGGGCTTTTTCATTTACTGAGCTTGAGATGGTTCTTCGTACACAAGATATTGAAACCTTGATCCTTGCAGGAGTCACGACGAGTGGCGTGATCTTATCTACAGTTAGTCAGGCATTTGACCTAGATTATCGTCTAGTGATTGCAAGTGATTGTTGTGCTGATCCTGATCATGACACACATGTTTTTTTACTCGAGAAAATCTTGTCTCAACATGCTGTTGTAACCAGTTCATCTGAAATATCAAAATATTGGGTATAAATAGCCTAAGTAGCCAATGTTACATAGATCTTGTCGGTAGTATGATAGATTAAATATCAGACATACATGATTGAGTGCAAGGGCTGGGGAATATTGGCTTTTGGCACAGAGCGACCTGTCAGATTTATGTTAGCTCTGTGCCATAGCTAGTCAGGTCAAATCTGAGCTAATACAGATTAGATCAATAAGTTTATTGATGGTGATGGTTATTCCTGCTGATTATCCGCTAATGTATCAAGTTGTAGTAATAATTTACGCATTAGGGTTTCCAGTTGTTTTTGTTCACCTTCATCTAATACCGACCAAATTTTCTTTAAACATTCGTGCTGTGGTGGTAATAAGCTATTTAAAAACTCTTCTCCAGCATCAGTTAAATGAAGATGTAGACAGCGACGGTCATTATGACTTTCACGACGCTCAATCCATCCTTGTTTTTCTAATTCATCTGCAATACGAGTGGCATTTGTTCTTGATGAGCCTAACGCCGCACTCAATTCTGATGGTTGAATACTACGATTTTCCGTTGTATCTAAAATCATAAGTGCCATAAATAATGTCTCGTTAATGCCCTGAGACTTTAACATATTATTACGACTTTCAAGAAGTTTGCTCTGGACGTGCATAGACAGGCGAGTTAACAAAATTTCTTGGTAAGGAATATCTTTGTTAAGCGATTTCTGTTGTGTAGCGCGAGTGTTTAGTAGTTCTTCTGTTGGCGTAAATGAGCTTTCCATTTTTAGACACCTTGTTAGTTTCGATAATTAGGATAACGTTGTTATCAACATGTTAAATGGTATATTAAACACACAATTTAGCAATTTTTATTATTTATAGTCACTATGTTTTTTTGATTATGCTACCTGATTCATAAATTTTTTGAATGATAACATAAAAAAATCACTAGGTGCTTATCTATTTACAATAAGTTATAAAAATCAATTTATCCCTTATTTACTTATGAATAATAGTCTATTTAGGAAAAAATGGATCGATTTCTACGATAAAACACGTAATAAATTTATTTTACACTATAATGATTCTATTGTTAATAATACCACTTAGAAACTATGCCGTTTATGCTATATTGATATAATTGATATGTATTTCTTAATAAAGAATGAGATGATGATATACATAAATAGTAATCACGCTGTTAAAACATTTACGTTTTGTTCTGTTTAGAGGGGTATTGCTGACATAAAATACCCCTTTTGAGATAAGTTTTATTATTCAGATTGGATCACTGGATCATTTTTATAACCAAATAACCAAACCAGTAAACCTAATAAGCCAATGATTGCACCGGCGCTGGAAACACCAATCCAGCCATATTGGTGATAAGCGTAACCCGATAATAAAGAGCCTAGGGCGCCCCCGATAAAATAGCTAGTCATATAAGCGGCAGTAAGCCGATTTCGGGCATCAGGTAAAATACGGTAGATAGTGCTTTGGTTAGTGACATGAACACCTTGAACGGCTAAATCTAATAAAACCACACCAATAATAAAACTAATCAGTCCAATCCATTGATAATAAGGGGCGATAACAATAAGTCCCCAACAAATGAAGAGAAGAATTAAACCTGAAGTAGTCGTTTTTTTACCTTTGCCTTTATCAACCCATACACCCGCTTTACCCGCCATTAGTGCTCCCGCAGCACCGACAAGTCCAAACAGGCCAATAACTGCATCGGAATAATTAAAGGGATCAGAAGCGAGTAAAAAAGCCATTGATGTCCACAGTAAACCAAAGTGGGCAAAGATAAGTGCACCAATCAGTGAGCGGGTACGTAATACTGGGGTCGTGGCAAACAATTTAAAAATAGAACCGAGCAGTTGAAAATAATTTAAATTTGTTTGGCTTTTATAGGTAGGTAAACAGCGCCATAGTGTAATAGCTAAAATAGCTAGAAAAACACTTGCTAGCCAGAAAATGCCCTGCCAATTAGTAAAGGAAGCCATCAGCCCTGACGCTGTTCTTGCCAGTAAAATACCAAGTAAAAGCCCACTTATAATAGTACCTACCGCTTTTCCTCGTTGATGAGGTGCAGCAAGTGTAGCGGCAAAAGGAACCAGAATTTGGGCGACGACCGAGAACATACCTGATAGGGCAGTACCAATTAACATAAGCCAAATATTAGGTGCCATTGCCGTAATTAATAAGCCGCTCGCTGAAATCAGCGTCATGATAACAATCAGTGAACGACGTTCAAAAATATCGCCAAGGGGAACCAATAGCATTAAACCTAAGGCATAACTTAATTGTGCTGTAGTGACAATAAAGCCAGCTAAAGTGGCAGAGATATGAAAATAATTTGCAATTGCATCAAGTAGCGGTTGTGCATAATAGTTACTTGCGACAACCATGCCAGTGGCAATGGCCATAAGTAAAATAAGGCCTTTACTAAGAGAGGTTTGTGGTGCTGTGTTTTCCATAATACTGATCACAAATTATTTGTAAGGTAAATGATAGTAACATGAGTCATTTTTTTGCGGAAAGAATTACTGTGATAGTAATGTTCAATCAATCGGGAATGAAAGTTTTTAATCTATTTTTATAATAGATTAATATTAAAAGTAAAATGTGATTTATTCTCAGCAGATAACCGCATATTTGTATCATTTATTATGCTAAATAGATAAATAGCCCCATTCCCTCACTGTCCTGATTAGACAAGTATTAATCCATATAGCAACCAATGTTATTAGTTAATTATATCATTAATATTAAATTATTTAGTCATTTTGTTTTAAATATAGCTCATTTTTAGTTTAGTTAACTTTTTTATGGTTTAGATCAAAAAAAGCTATATAATGATAATAATTATCATTAACATGATTGTGTTGTTAAATGTATTTTTAGCTATTTATTTGCGTATTAATAACCATATAAAAGATACTATTATGAACTTTTTATTAATTAAGCATGAGCCTCATTTTCAGGGAATGGGGCCGTTTCATTTTCATCTCATGCGATTTTTTTATTACTCACTACACTTGCTTCGTTTAATAGCGTTGCTTCACAAAGCACAGAAAAAGCATCACAAACTCAACAATCTGAAACTGTGGTGCTTGATCCTATTTATGTTTCCGGAAAATTAAATTCGAGTGTTGAAGCAGGAAGCACGGCTTTGACATTAAAAGATATCAATAGAATTCAGCCAAATAATATCGCTGAATTGGTAGATAAATTACCAGGGATTTCCTCATCTGGCTCACCAAGACCTGGCGGGCAAACTTTAAATATTTGGGGAATGGGCAATCCGGAAGATGTGAAAATCACTCTTGATGGTACACCGAAGACGTTTGAAAAATATCGTCAAGGTTCCATATTTATCGATCCTGAATTAATTAAACGCCTTGATGTCGATAAAGGGCCACATAATATCACCCAAGGAAATGGAGGATTTGGTGGCTCCGTACGGATTGAAACGAAAGATCCGGATGACTTACTGTTACCTGATCAGCATATTGGTATGTTTTTAAAATATGGACATCATACTAATGATAGGCAAAATCGTTATAGTGGTGCGATATATGGCAAGCTAATGGATGGGACGGCTGACGGTCTATTTTATTTTAATCGTCGTAAAAGCGATGATTTACGTCGTCCTGATGGCACTAAATTTGGTTATTCACAATCAGATCAAGATTCGTTTTTAATTAAAACTAATGTCTATTTAACAGATGCACAAACATTAACTTTATCAGCATCAAGATCTGTCAGTGATGGCTGGACGCCTTGGGCTGCCAAGCGAGATGAACTGGCAAAACCGAGTCAATATGATGTTGATAAATATGGTTTTGATGGAGCGATGAAACGTAAGTTAGTTTATCGTGACCAAAAAGATGACACTGTGAGTGTGAAATGGAATATTCAGCCAATTGATTCTGACCTGATTAATTTCACATTGACTTATGGTTATTCAAATACCAAACAGAATGATAAACGCCCTGATAATGCGAGTTCTTATCTAAGTAGTAGTATGGGTAACCAAAGTTGGGTTAACTATAAAAATCATCAAATTGAAGTGAAAAATGAAAGTACCGTGATGCAAGGAGCTACCGAACATGTGATTTTAGTAGGAGCACGTTGGCACCGTAATGATCGTAATGTGTTAATGTTTACGCGGGATAAAGCGAAAAATCCAAATTATAATTATGGCTATTATGCACCACCTTATATGCCAGAAGGGACGCAAACAACCACGAGTTTTTATCTTCAAGATTCAATTAGTTATCGAACACTAACCCTCACGCCTGGTGTGCGTTATGATATAGTGAAAAATCAAGGAGCAGGGAGTCGAGCGAAGGTTTATCAAGATCCTAATCCCTATTACGGTCATGATTATAGTGATGTAACTTATCGTGGCATTACACCTCATTTGGGTATTTTATGGAAAGCGAGCCCAAATATTAGATTTTTTGGTGATATAACTCATACATGGCGTGCACCGTTAATTGATGAACAATATGAAGTACAAGCCAGTATCTCTAGTTTGACAGGCACGAGTCGCCATTTAGATAAAGAGACCGTTACCGCAACACGGATTGGCGCCATTGTTGATTTTGAAAATGTTTTCCAACAAGAAGATCAGCTGCAACTTCGAAGCACATTTTTTGATACCCGTGGGAAAGATGAGATATTCCGTCGTCGCGGTGTCTATTGTGAAAGCGGAAAAGTAACCGGAAACAATGGAAGTTGTCCTCCTTCCCTTGGAAATTATCGCAATTTACCTGGCTACCATATTCAAGGTATGGAAATAGAGGCATTTTATGACAGTGCTAATCTCTTTGGTCGCTTAGCGTATTCGACAATGAAAGGTAAACGCGATCAATCTCCTCGTGATCCGTGGTTTGGACAAAAAACATGGATTGCAGAAATTCAACCGGATGCATTACATGCCACCCTTGGAATGAAAATCCCACAAATAAATATGGTTGCAGGGTGGACAGGGGACTTTATTGGCGCTCAACGTCGTTCACCGATGGATGCTGATCCGGCTGCTACTTATTGGTCATTACCAAAAAGTAAAGGCTATGCCATTCATGGACTATTCGCTAATTGGAAACCTGCTTTTATCGATAATACCGAGATACGTTTTACTGTCGCCAATTTATTTAACCGTGATTATTACCCTTATTTAGGTGAGTCGGTATCTGGTACTGGGCGAGATTATCGCTTTACTGTGGTTAAAAGTTTTTAGTTAGACAACAGGACAACAGCCATAAGATAAAAAAAGCAGAGCATATTAATAATGCTCTGCTTTGACGTTATTTAAGGATTATCACTATTAATTAGCCGCTTTACGCGCTTCTTCTACCCAGCCATCAAAGGTTTTTTGATGTGCTTTGATCCACGCGTTAGCATGACGTTCAATATCTGCTTGTGATTTTTGACCATTATGCATACGTAAGTTTTGGGCGTTGATATCAGCCACTGAAACTTTCATTATTTCAAATAATTTAGCAGCAGCAGGGTTGGCTTCGGCCCATTTTTTATTTGCCGCGATATGCATTGTACTCGGTGGGAAACCGTAGTTTTTACCATTGGGTAAGGTTGTATCGGTTTTGTCATCTCCCGGTAATGAAGAGAAGGGAACTTGTAGCCAAACGACATCTTTACCCGGCTTTAATACATCACTTATCCAGTACGGTGTCCAAGTATAATAGAAGATAGGTTTACCTTCTTTATAACGAGTAATGGTATCTGCCATCATTGCCGCATAGTTACCCTGATTATGGGTGACTGATTTCTCTAAATCATAGGCTTTTAAGTGATTATTAATGGCTTCTTCACAACCCCAGCCAGGGTTACAACCGGTTAAATCTGCTTTTCCATCACCATTGGCATCAAATAATTTGGCAATTTTCGGATCTTTAAATTGCTCTATATTAGTGATGTTATATTTTTCAGCCGTTTTTTTATCAATTAAATAACCTTGGGCTGCGTTAACCACATAATCACCTTTACGATAAAATGTGTTATCGCCACCTGCGGCTTCATATTGTGAGTTATGCAAAGGTACCCAACTAACCGCCATAAAAGTGGCATCACCATTAGCAATAGAAGAATAAGCTACGTTGTAGTCAACTTCTTTAATGGGTTGCACTGTGTAGCCGAGTTTTTCGAGTGCTTTATTGACAATGAGTGTCTGAAAAGTTTCTTCAGAAATAGTACTTTGTACCGGTTGAACCGAAACCCCTTTACCGGGTAAATCAGCAGCGGATAACTGAGTGCTTATCAGTGTGGCGGACAATACTGTTGCCCAGAGAACTGGATTACGCATAGTTTTTCCTTCTGTTGTGATGGGTAAGAGATAATAGTCGCTGTGTCGTGCTACTGTTATCTCTTATATTAATTGAATAAATATGTTTGATTGTTAGTTAATCTTATTGCCAGTATGAGTTATGCGGCTTTTTTACCAAACAGGCGGCAGATCAAACCACTCGGGCCTGTCATATACCAGCGTCTATTACCTTTCAGGCGACTATTTTGGCCTAAAGATTGAGTTAAGCGGTCAAGAATAATCGCGAGGATCACAATACCAGCACCACCTACAGCCGCTAATCCCATATCTAGGCGACCAATACCACGTAATACCATTTGACCTAAACCACCAACGGCTATCATTGATGCGATAACAACCATTGACAGTGCTAACATTAAGGTTTGGTTTACCCCAGCCATAATCGTTGGCATTGCCAGCGGTAATTGTACTTTAAACAACATTTGTCGAGGGTTTGCTCCAAATGATTGAGCCGCCTCAATGAGATCTTCCGGTACTTGTTTGATACCTAAAATAGTTAATCGCACTATCGGTGGTAAGGCGAAAATAATCGTGACAACCACACCGGGTACGTTACCAATCCCGAATAACATCACGATAGGTACTAAGTAAACGAAAGCGGGGGTTGTTTGCATGGCATCTAAAAGTGGTCTGACAATTTTTGATGCTCTGTCACTATGTGCAAGCCATATCCCTAAGGGGAGACCAATAATCAGGCAGAATAGTAATGAGGTCAGCACTAATGCAAGGGTTATCATCGCTTCAGACCATGCACCAATAGCACCGATTAAGATCAGTGAAATAAAAGCGCTTATTCCCATCACCTTACCTGAAAGTTGCCATGCAATCAGTGAAAATAAAATAATCGCAACAGGTGCAGGCATTGAGGTAAGAAAGTTTTCAAAGCCACCTAATACTAAATCGACTGGAACGCGTATCCCTTGGAAAATAGGACGAAAATGCAGCACAATCCAGTCAATACCATCCGTTACCCAAGAATCTAGTGGGATCAGCGTATGATTAAATGGATCCATAATATTAAAGTGATCAGGTGTACTTTCTGTTGGCATGGCATCTAGCCAATCAGTACCAGAAGAGAGATCACTGCCGTCAGTGCCACTCCCTGTACCCCAAGGATCAGCATCAGCTCCACCGGTATCACCGCCAGCGCTACTACTCCAAGGGTCGGTATCAGTAGTGTTGCTATCCGTGGTTGCCCAAGGATCATTGTCTGTATCTGTGTTGTTATGCGTTTCTTGCGCTGAATTTTGTGTTGTATTGGCGTTTTCTGTTGCCGCTTCTTGAGTGTCCGTTTCCCAAGGATTGGCTTGGTTATTTGTCTTACTCATTTGGTGTCTCCTTATCCAGTGCTTGTAACAACATTCCTTTCGAAATTAAACCGATATAACGGTTTTTTTCATCAATAACAGGGATCGCACAGGGAGATTGCGCAACAGTAGAAATCAGTTCATTTAATGGTGTATCACCATTAATCGCACAAGGTTCAGTTAAAATAGCGGACTCAATAGGTTGCTTCGCTTTTAATGCTTCTTCAAGAGAAGTGACAGAAACAATACCTGCAAATTTCCGTCCTCGCTCAATTAAATAACCAAAGTTTCTATCTTCATCTTCCAGTACTTTTAATGCTGAACGGGGGCCAAAACCTGGCGCAATATGCAGCAGTGTTTCTGGGCGACGTTTAGCAATATCTTTAGCGCTAAATACATGACTGATATCAACGCCACGGAAGAAGGTACGTACATAATCATTGGCTGGGTTATTAAGAATTTCATCAGGGGTACCGATTTGTACCACCACACCACCTTGCATAATCGCGATACGATCACCAATACGCATGGCTTCATCCAGATCATGAGAAATAAACACAATGGTGCGTTGTTTATCACCTTGTAAGCTCAATAACTCATCTTGCATTTCTGTTCGGATTAATGGGTCAAGTGCGGAGAATGCCTCATCCATTAATAAGATATCAGGATCATTGGCCAGTGCACGAGCAAGCCCAATACGTTGTCGCATCCCACCGGATAACTCATCCGGCCAAGATTGAGCATGAGAGCTTAAGTTAACTTGCTCTAATGCTGCCATGGCTTTTTCATAGCGCTCTTCTTTGCTAATGCCTGCAAGCTCCATACCAAATGCTGTATTATCGAGTACATTCATATGAGGCATTAAAGCGAATGATTGAAACACCATACTGATTTTTTTACGTCGAACTTGTCGTAAATCTTTATCAGACATGGTGGTGATGTTTTCACCATCAATAAGGACTTCGCCTTTAGTGGGATCTATCAGACGATTGAGAAGGCGCACTAATGTAGATTTACCAGAGCCTGATAATCCCATGATGACAAATATTTCGCCTTCTTCAATGGCCAGATTGGCATTTTGCACACCAACGGTTAACCCTGTTTTATCAAAGATCTGGTCTTTGTTCATACCAGATCCTAATAATTCAAAGGCACGTTTAGGGTGCTCACCAAATATTTTATATAGGTTTTTTACTTCGAGTTTAATTGCCATGCAATATCTATTTTCCTATTTAAATATGAAAGGAATAAATTAAATGTTAATAAATTAGTTTGTTGTTTTTCCTAAATTGAGATTTTTAGTAGGGGAATTACCCTATCATAATGAACAAGCCTGACAACCCTATGTTAATTATAATTAAACAAATAATTTTGTGATTTTTTTAGATTTTTTTTGATGATTAATAATTAAATAAAGTAAAATTATAGAAAAGAAAGAAGTCAAGGAAATCATACTAACTGTATGAAATAACATTATTTTTATTCAGATATTAATTTTAATTATCATCACAATAGAAATAACAACAAAATAAAAAAATGTAAAAAGATACTAATAAAATAAAAATAGAAAAAAATGCATTAACATTAAAAAATCTTATGTTTTTTGGGGGGGGTGATCTTAAGTTATCGATAACTAGTCATAAAAATCATTCGTAAAAAATTGATAATTCTGGTTAATGGGACGGTAAAAATTACACAATCAGGTTGTTTTTCAAGCAAATAAAAAGGCACTAAAAAATAAGTTTTATTTTTCAGTGCATTATATTAATTGATTAATTCATAATTAATATGAATGTATTCTGTTTTTTTACTGTAGAGGGTTAGCTAGAAATCCCAGTCATCATCTTCGGTATTGATCGTTTTACCAATAACATAAGAAGAGCCTGAGCCAGAAAAGAAATCATGATTTTCATTTGCATCTGGCGATAGTGATGAAAGTATTGCTGGACTAACATTAGTTATTTCATCTGGAAATAGTGCTTCATAACCTAAATTCATCAGCGCTTTATTCGCATTATAATGAAGGAATTTTTTTACATCTTCTGTCCAACCGACAGAGTCGTAGAGATCTTCTGTATATTTAACTTCATTATCATATAAATCTAATAATAATGAGAAAGCAAAGTCTTTAATATCTTGTTTCTCTAATGATGATTTATTTAATAACTGATTTTGGAATTTATAGCCAATATAATAACCATGCACAGCTTCGTCACGAATAATTAAACGAATTAAGTCGGCTGTATTGGTTAATTTCCCTCGACTTGACCAATACATTGGTAAATAAAATCCAGAATAGAATAAAAAAGACTCTAAAAATACACTGGCAATTTTTTTCTTTAATGGATCACTATCTTGATAATAACGCAGAATAATATCTGATTTCTTTTGCAAATAGATATTTTCTTCACTCCAACGATAAGCATCATCAACATCTGTTGTTAAGCAGAGTGTCGAAAATATCGAGCTATAAGAGCGAGCATGTACCGCTTCCATAAAACAGATATTCGATAATACCGCCTCTTCATGAGGAGTCTGAGCATCAGGCATTAAGGTTGGTGCCCCGACCGTATTTTGTATCGTATCGAGCAGTGTAAGCCCTGTAAATACACGGATAGTCAACTGTTTTTCAGCTTGGGTTAAGGTATTCCATGAAGGTATATCATTAGAAAGTGGAATTTTTTCGGGTAACCAAAAATTCATGGTTAAACGGTTCCAAACTTCTAAATCTTTTTCGTCTTCAATACGATTCCAATTTATCGCATTAACACGACTTAAATAAGATGCAGACATAGTAACACTTTCCTTATCATTATTATTAAAGGGCGCATGAAACACAGCCTTTTATTTCTGTGCCGGCTAATGCTGTTTGTCTAATACGAATGTAATACAAGGTCTTTATACCTTTACGCCATGCATAAATTTGTGCTTTATTAACATCCCTTGTGGTTGCTTCATCAGAAAAGAATAATGTTAGCGACAATCCTTGGTCGATATGTTGTGATGCTTGGGCATAGGTATCGATAATTTTTTCTGCGCCAATTTCATAAGCATCTTGATAAAAATGACGGTTTTCATTGGTCATAAAAGGGGCGGGGTAATAAACCCGACCGATTTTACCTTCTTTTCTTATTTCAATCGGTGCCACAATGGGGTGAATACTCGATGTAGAGTGATTGATATAAGAGATTGATCCTGTTGGCGGTATTGCTTGTAAGTTTTGATTATAAATACCGTGAGTCATAATCGAGAGCTTAAGTTTTTGCCAATCTTCTTGGGTTGGAATATGAATATTGGATTGGCTAAATAGCTGGTGGACTTTTTGGGTTTTAGGTAACCACTGTTTTGATAAATATTTATCAAAATACTCCCCAGTGGCATATTTTGACTGTTCAAACCCTTTAAAGCGCTGTTTAGTCTCTATCGCTAATTGGTTAGAGGCTAAAAGGGCATAGTATGTTACGGTATAGAAATAGATATTGGTAAAATCAAGTCCTTCTTCTGAACCATAATAAATCCCTTCACGGGCTAAATAACCATGTAAGTTCATTTGCCCTAAGCCAATGGCATGAGATGCTTGGTTGCCTTTTTCAATAGAAGGTACTGATTCTATTTTAGTCATTTGTGCCACACTCGTCAGTGCTCTGATGGCAACATTTACGGTATGCGCAAAATCTGGTGAGTCCATCGCCATAGCGATATTCATTGATCCGAGATTACAGCTAATATCATGACCAATTTGTCGATAACTTAAATCAGGATTGTATTCACTGGCACTATTTACTTGTAAGATTTCTGAGCATAAATTGCTCATATTAATTCGGCCCGCAATCGGATTTGCGCGATTGACGGTATCTTCAAACATAATATAGGGATAACCTGATTCAAATTGAATTTCAGCTAAAGTTTGAAAAAATGCCCGTGCTTTAATTTTTTTCTTACGTATCTCTGCATTGTTGACCATTTCAGTATATTTTTCGCTAATACTGATTTCTGACATAGGAACACCATATACTCGTTCTACATCATAAGGTGAAAATAGATACATATCTTCGTTGCGTTTAGCTAATTCAAAGGTGATGTCGGGAATAACGACACCTAATGAAAGCGTCTTAATACGTATTTTCTCATCGGCATTTTCTCGTTTTGTATCTAGAAAATGATAGATATCAGGATGATGAGCATGGAGATAAACCGCTCCAGCACCTTGTCTTGCGCCTAATTGATTGGCATATGAGAAGGCATCTTCAAGCATTTTCATTACCGGTACTACGCCAGACGATTGGTTTTCAATGCGTTTTATGGGAGCTCCTGCTTCTCGTAAATTAGTCAGTAAGAAAGCAACACCTCCGCCACGTTTCGACAATTGCAACGCAGAATTGACTGCTCGGCCAATGGACTCCATGTTGTCTTCGATACGTAATAAAAAACAAGAGACCAATTCGCCACGCTGTTTTTTTCCACAATTTAAGAAAGTAGGGGTTGCAGGCTGAAAACGGCCACTAATTATCTCATCGACAAGGTGAGTGGCGAGTTTGGTATTCCCCTGTGCTAGGGTTAAGGCAACCATACAAACACGATCTTCATAGCGTTCGAGATAACGCTCACCATCAAAGGTTTTTAAGGTGTAACTGGTGTAGTATTTAAATGCACCTAGGAACGATTGAAAGCGAAATTTTTTGCTATAGGCATGCTTAAAAAGCTGTTTGATAAACGGGAAATCATACTGCTCTAATACTTGTGCTTCGTAGTAGTGTTGTTGCACCAGAAAATCGAGCTTTTCTTTTAGATCATGAAAAAACACCGTATTTTGATTAACGTGTTGACGAAAAAAATGGTGGGTGGCTAATTTGTCTTTATCAAACTGGATATTGCCTTGCTCATCATAGAGATTGAGCATGGCATTTAAGGCGTGATAATCGAGTTGTTCTATAGAGTGGGTCATATTTTTTATCTCATTCACTTTTTAGTCATTATTTGCTAGCTGACCAAAATGTGCTTAATCCGGTTTTTACACGTTTAACATCTTCAGGCGTACCAAGTAACTCAAAACGATAGAGAAAAGGGACTTGGCATTTTTGTGCAATAATGTCACCTGCCAAGCCGTAAGCAGAGCCAAAATTGGTATTTCCTGAAGCAATAACACCGCGTATTAATTGGCGATTTTCAGGGATATTTAAAAACTGGATCACCGCTTTAGGCACTGCGCCTTTAACGCCACCGCCACCATAAGTTGGGCATAGCAACACAAAAGGTTGTGTGGCTTGTAGTGGTTCACCCTCTTTTATCCTTGTCGCTTGTAGATTAAGTTTTTGTACGAAGCGGTGACAATTTTCTGAGCGACTAGAGAAATAAATTAAAGGGGCAGTTGATTGCATAAGTTGCTCCTTTAACGCGCTATTTGACGAATTTTATCTGGGCAGAAGCCAGACCAATGTTCGTCACCATTAACAACAACTGGTACTTGGCGATATCCCATAGAAACTATTTTTGCTAATGCTTGAGTGTCTTGGGTGAGATCAACCGCAGTGAAAGGAATTTTTTGTTGTTGTAATGCGCGCTCGGTTGCACTGCATTGAACACAATTTGGTTTGGTATAGAGGATCACAGACATAGAATAACCCTTATAAAAATGTGAATGTGTCTGCTCACAGTCACAATGAAAAGTGCTTAAATACTATATATAGGTTTATTCTTTTTCAACCACACTAGATATGGTGTTTTTTATTTTTGATAATGATTATTATTAAAATTAAGCAGTTAGCAGATTTATTTTATTTTATTTTCTTATCGCTCATTTGAGCAATTTTTATTAGGTATAGTAGAAAATTAGATGATTGATTTACTTACAAAGCATGTTTTAATCTTGATGATACAGACAAATCAATAGAGAACACATTATGTACCAAGATTATCTCAATACGCCGAAAGGTTTTCCAAAGCCTTATATATCCATTACTGCAGATGATGATGGCATCACCAGCCTTAACTTTGTTAGTGAAAAAGAGGCGTTAGTTAATTCAAATGCCATAATTGACCAGTGTATAAAACAGTTAAAAGAGTATTTTTCGGGTAAACGCACCCTATTTTCAGTGCCACTAGCGCCTAAAGGAACCGAATTTCAAATACGCGTTTGGCAGACTTTACAGTCTATTCCTTATGGTGAAATTTGGAGTTATAAAAAGTTGGCACTTACATTAGGTTCCGTCAACTATTGCAGAGCGGTAGGAATGGCAAATTCACGTAACCCAATCTCGTTAATTATTCCTTGCCATCGCGTCATTGGTCATAATGGTAAGTTAGTAGGCTATACTGGGGGACTTGATATCAAACGTTGGCTATTACACTATGAAAAAGTGGATATTGACGAATAGTTCATATTGTAAGTATTAAGCACTATTTCTTAAGTGATTAATGGCTTAAGTTATGGGATTTGTCTGAATAATAATCGTTTAACAGAAAAAAAATACGCGTTTCGTGATCTAGACTGTGGACAGCGAATCATCATTTTTGTTTTACTATAGCCAACGCAAAACGCTTGCGTTTATTTTCTATTTTAAAGGTAAACTTGATGTCTAAATTAAAAGGTAACGTTAAGTGGTTTAACGAAACTAAAGGTTTTGGTTTTATCACTCCAGAAGATGGCAGTAAAGATGTGTTCGTCCACTTTTCCGCTATTGTTTCAGAAGGTTTTAAAACACTTGCTGAAGGTCAAAAGGTAGAGTTTGAAGTTACTGACGGCGCGAAAGGGCCATCTGCTGCAAACGTTGTCGCTATCTAATTAACGACTTCTCCAAAAGTAAAAAACGTTTTTGAAATGACCCCCAATAGTTGGACAACCAATTATTGGGGGTCTTTTTATGTCAAATACAGGGGGGATTTAAACATCATCATTGCCAATCAATGGTCAGTGGGTGAAGCATTTCAGACACTTTCTGAAAAGTATTTATTAAAATAAATTAAAACTATTTTACTAAAAGCTGACTATCTTGTTCTGCCTTCTTTTTAGCCTGCTGAAAACGAAGAAGTAACTCATTTTTCTGGACTTTAATAGCGTTATAGTCAACATTGTCGTTTTTCTTTTTAGATATTTGTTTGTATAACAAAATAAGCCTCCTCAACGTAAACGTTTTAACACTCCTTTTCCTATTATTGGAAAAAATAAATTTAATATCTATATATTTAAAGATATCAAAACCAATAAGCTCATCATGTAAAATGTAATGTGAATGGTGAGGCATTTAATTTCTCATTATTATAAAAATAATTGAATTAATTTAATAACAATTAAATCATCAAGATACCAACAAAAAATTTCATTTATTAGATATAAAACCCTCATCAAAAACAATAATAAAAAACCTAAAAATAACAAAAATTGAAAATAGATAATAATAAATTAAACTGTTTTCTTAAAAATACTATTTGAAATACTCTAATAGTTGGACAACCCATTATTGGGGGGTTTTTTATGTCAAATACAGGGGGGATTTAAACATCATCATTGCTACTTAGGGTGACAATGCTTGCCACACTGCATAACTCTCGCTCGTTTTGATGATGAAAAAAGACTTGAGAAATTTAAAGAGGAGCTTGCGTATCTAGCTGCGAGATAAATACCGTGGTTGAAAGTTTTTTAAATTATTAAAATCAAAAACACATCATTGGTATCATTTCAAAATATCAATGAATGTATTGATAAAATTGGCTAATTTATTGAGTAATACCACCGGGAACAAAATCAAATTAAAAGGCCTGATATTGGTTGAATATTAAGTTCAGGCCTTATAAATCGCTTAACTAAAAGAGTACAACTTTATGATTAACGGTTTTTATTTTGTTAAAGGAACTACATTTCACGGAGTAGCCAGAATGCGAATGCCGTCATCAGAAACGAGCCCGCTAAGTTTGCCCCCATGGTGCCTAATGCCCAGCCTATTCGACCTTCATTAAATAAGGCGACCACTTCAACGGAAAAAGTAGAAAAGGTGGTTAAGCCACCACAAAAACCTGTGGTAAGCATGATTTTCCAAATAGGGTCAATATTGGGAGCTTTACTAAACCAAGCAATGCCAAAGGCGATAATAAAGGCACCAATACAGTTAGCGACCAAGGTCCCCGTTGCAAAATGGGGAAAAAGAGAATTGAGGCGGTAGCTAATTAGCCAGCGTAGTACGCTACCTAAACCACCGCCGATAAATACAGCTATTGCAATGTTAAGCATAAGAGAGATTAATCGTTATTTAACCTCAATCCCTTGAGCTTGAAGATCAGCATGATAAGACGAACGAACAAATGGTCCACAAGCGGCGTGGGTAAAGCCCATCGCTAATGCTTGCTCTTTCATATATTCAAACTCGTCAGGACTGACGTAGCGTTGAACAGGAAGATGGTGACGACTGGGTTGTAAATATTGCCCTAATGTCAGCATCGTTACACCATGTTTACGCAGATCGCGCATCACGTCAATAATTTCTTCATTTGTTTCACCTAAACCGACCATTAACCCCGATTTAGTTGGAATATTTGGGTGGGCTTGTTTAAAGCGTTCTAGTAACGTTAGAGACCATTGATAGTTCGCACCAGGACGCACTTGACGATAAACACGAGGTACGTTTTCTAAATTGTGGTTAAAGACGTCTGGTGGTGTGTCAGTGAGGATCTCTAATGCTTTATCCATACGACCACGGAAATCAGGGACTAAAGTTTCGATGCGAATATTAGGATTTTTTTCACGGATAGCGGTAATACAATCGGCAAAATGTTGTGCACCACCATCGCGTAGGTCATCGCGATCTACTGAGGTGATAACAACATAACGTAATCCCATATCTTTTATCGTTTGGGCTAATTTAATTGGCTCTTGGGGATCGGGTGCGTTAGGACGACCATGGGCAACGTCGCAAAATGGGCAACGACGCGTACAGATTGCCCCTAAGATCATAAAGGTTGCGGTGCCGTGGTTAAAACATTCTGCAAGATTAGGGCATGAAGCCTCTTCACAAACAGAATGCAGGCCATTTTTACGCATGGCCGCTTTAATACCTTGAATTTTACTTGAATCTGCGGGCAACTTTATTTTCATCCACTCAGGTTTGCGTAGCAGTTCTTCACGTTCTGTAACGATTGTTTTAACAGGAATAAGTGCCATTTTATCGGCGTCACGATATTTTACGCCGCGTTCCATCTGAATAGGTTTACTCATAATTGTGCCAGTTCCAGTTATCTAGGGTGATTAACACGATGTGACTGAGGTAATCAGGGTTTTAAAAAAAAATGATAAATGTTAAAAAAATTATAGCATTTTTATTGCTGTGGTTGGAATCCCAGTTGTGTACAAAAATGGTTGATTAATAATGATGCCACTTGTTCCGATGTTGCATTCGGCGCCAAATCAACCAGTTGTGTCATTTTTAGATCAGGATAACCACAAGGATTTATTCGCGTAAAAGGAGATAAGTCCATATCAACATTAAGTGCTAGACCATGAAAAGAGCAACCTTTGCGTATACGTAATCCCAAAGAGCAAATTTTATCACCATTAACATACACGCCCGGTGCATCTGCACGAGCATATGCGTCTACATTAAATTCTGCGAGTGTGTTGATCACAGTATTCTCTAAAACAGTGACTAATTGGCGAACGCCAATATGGTTACGTTTTAGATCAAGCAAAACATACATCACTTGTTGGCCAGGGCCGTGGTAGGTTACTTGTCCACCGCGGTCAGATTGGATCACCGGTATAGAGCCTGTGTTTAAAAGGTGTTCTGCTTTACCCGCTTGACCTTGGGTAAAAACCTGTTCATGTTGAACCAGCCAAATTTCATCAGGTGTATGACTTTCCCGTTTTTCCGTAAACTGATGCATAGAATCAGAAACCGGTAAATAGGGTTTCATACCCAATTGGCGAATAATGATTGTTTTATCTTGCACCGTGAAAATCTTCATTTGTAGCGTAATTGTGAAAGGCAGTATAACGCTCCAACAAATGAACTACCAGAATGAGATGAGATTATTGCTTCAGTTTGTGTTTGATAAAGGAATATTGATAAAAAAACGACGTAGTGAGAAGAGGAGGAAGGGGAGATAGATGTGATTAACCAAGAAGAGCTTAATTGGCGATTAACCCCAATTAGGCTTTTATTTAAGTGAGACTTGCTAAATCTAGGTGACAAATCAATAACGAAATAATAAGAATTAATATAAGAAGTAAGGTGAAAGAGAAAGATAAAGAGAAGATACCGCGTAATATTGTTTCTTAAGTACGTCTAATGCCCCCTAATAGGGTAAGGGGGCAAATAGAAAACAATTATAACACCATGCGAACAAGCTCTAATTCACCTAACTCTTTATAGAGGGTTTCTACTTGTTCAATATGCGTTGCGTTGATAGTCACAGAGACTGAGTGATAGTTACCTTTGCTACTTGGTTTTACTGAAGGTGTATAATCACCGGGTGCATGACGCTGGATCACTTCAACGACTTGGTCAACTAATTCAGGTTTAGCATGTCCCATGACTTTGTAAGTAAATGAGCAAGGGAACTCTAATAGTTCGTTTAATTTTGTTTTCATCATAATGTAATCCTTAAGACAACAGGCGATGTTGTTTTAATAATCTCTTTTACACCTCATCAGCACAAATAAAAAGCGCATTCCTCCTATAATGAGGAATGCGATACTGATAGTTAGGGTAAATATAGAATGGGTAAATGTGTTTATTCCAATATCGATATAATCTTTATATATGGACACATTTATCCTTTTCAAGCCTTAACCAAACCAACGTGAAAATAATAATTTGATGTAATCAATCAAGCGGCTGAAAATGCCACCTTCTTTCACTTCATTCATAACAACAAGTGGACGTTGTTCAATGACTTGCCCATCAAGTTGGAAATTAATGGTGCCAACCACTTGGTTTTTACTGACTGGGGCATGTAATTCAACATTATCTAATACATAACTGGCCTTTAGATCTTTGAGTCGGCCACGGGGGATCGTGAGATAAACATCTTTATCAACCCCTAATTGCACTTTATCAGTATCACCATACCAGATAGGTTCAGCAGCAAATTCTTTACCCACTTGCAGTGGTTTTACCGTTTCAAAGAAGCGAAAACCCCAAGTAAGTAGTTTTTTACTTTCAGCATCACGGCCTTTAGATGAGTGTCCACCCATCACGGCAGAAATCAAGCGCATATTTCCTTCTGTTGCAGAGGCAACAAGATTATAACCTGCAGCTTCAGTATGACCCGTTTTAATACCATCAACATTGAGGCTAGTATCCCAAAGTAAACCATTACGGTTAGTTTGACGGATATTATTGTAGGTAAACTCTTTTTCTTTATAAATGGCATATTCTTCTGGAACATCACGAATTAATGCGGCGCCAATCAATGCCATATCTCGTGCACTACTGTATTGCCCAGGTGCATCTAAACCATGTACAGTTTGAAATTGTGTGTTTTGTAAACCTAGACGCTTAACATAGTCATTCATCATAGTGACAAAGGTATCTTGGCTTCCTGCAACATAAGAGGCCATTGCTACACAGGCATCATTACCTGATTGTAGATTGATACCGCGTGTTAATTGTGAAACGGTGACTTTATCACCGGGTTTTAAAAACATTAATGATGAACCGCGAAATACAGGGTTGCCCGTTGCCCATGCTTCTTCACCAATAGGAACAATATCGTTGTTCGATATTTTTCCTGCACGAATGGCTTGACCTATAACATAACTGGTCATCATTTTGGTTAAACTGGCTGGATCACGACGGACATCTGCATTTTTTTCCGCGAGGACTTTCCCAGAATTATAGTCGATAAGAATATAGGATTCGGCTTCGATATTAGGAACAGCGGGTATCATTGTTTTTAATGTGTCATCAGCAATAGCATGATGGCTAATAGCTAATAATATAAAGGTTGCACTAAATAGACGTGTTCTTAGTAATTTCACTGGGCGTGTCTGTTTCATTCTGTTTGTCTGTTCCGGAAATTCAGGGAAAATAAATAAAAGTTGATAAGAAAAATATCAGCAAACTCAGGTGATTCTATGCCTGAATTTGCTTTTAGAAAAAGAGTTTTTACGAATTATTACCCTTTATTGGCTAACAATAAACCCATCGATATTTTTACTTTGTTTCAAAGCACTTTTTATTGTTTCGGCTTGCGTTTTTGATGAGTAGGGGCCTAATTGCACTTTATGTAGTCCATCAGTTGTATTAATGACACCTTGGGTATTTAAAGCATTGGTTAATTCAGATAACCATGTTTGTGCATTAGTTTGATTACTTAAAGCACCTACTTGTACATAGTAGCCTTGCGCTATTGCGCTAGATGAAGATACTGGCTG
>UMGS01010553.1_pt1 | contig 34082 bp, 47 predicted proteins | sample 1965341 | NCBI WGS metagenome assembly UMGS01 (sample SAMEA4836079, study PRJEB28245) | human gut metagenome | biome: gut microbiome; material: fecal sample | place: Denmark | collected 2008 | reverse complement strand
ATGTGCTTACATACCGGTATCTGAGAGGAATGAAGTGGGAAGACATTGCTGTTAAGATGGGATATAGCTGGAGACGAATACATTATATACATAGCAAAGCGTTGGAAAATTTCAGGATTTAAAAAGTGCATAGAAGTGCACACAACATCTATGATATAGTGTATACGTGGTAAATCTGAAAGAGACATAATACTCCTTTGAAAATGTAGAACGGCAGCAGGGTGTCATAGCCTTGCTGCTGTATCAGGTTTGGACGGTAGCACCTTTACAGGAAAAAAGCATAGAGACCGTCAATTTTATAGAAAAAGAGCCGGGGTGATCAGTCCCGACTCTTTTCTTACTATTTGCTGGATAAAATGATAATTATAATGGCAGATATTAGCACTCCGTAAGTGATAAAAATATCTGGTGGAGTACGTATTAATAGAGTGTACGCATATTGGAAAATACGTTCTCCGTATGTACCCAGAACAAAAAGTAAAAAAGTTAAACTGATTTTTCTCATGACTTCATCCTCCTGTAAAAAAATATATATTCTTGGGCTATTACCGTTTTCGGACGTAATTCACCCAAGCAAGAGGATGACGACTAGAAAAAACCAGACAGAAAGAATGCATGAGGTAGTATCAGTAAACTACTTTATTAGGAATAAGTATGTAAGGGTTTTAACATTTGAATACATTTTCAATGATACCCGATATTATTATTGCCATAAGTCACCTCTTTCTGCTAATTTGGTACACTCCATTATTAAAATATCATATTCTTTAGAAAAAGTATAGATATGTTTTAATTTAACTAATATAGATTTACAAAACGAAACGAAAAGGAAGGTGAGGTGATTGCCACGAAAACCAGATGAAAGGATAGAAAAAGCAAAGGAAATGTTCCTGAAAGGCTTGAAGTTAGTTGAGATTGCAAGTCAACTAAACCTTCCAGAAGGGACAGTCCGAAGATGGAAAAGTACACATAAATGGGATAGCGAACGTTCGGATAAAAAAAGCGAACGTTCGGAAAGAAAAAAAGGCGGTCAACCAGGGAATAGAAACGCAGCAGGACATGGGGGAACAGGACCGCCAGGAAACAAAAACGCAGAAAAATATGGATTTTTTTCAAAGTATCTCCCGGATGAAACTAGGGAGATTTTTTCAGCTATAGAAGAGGCAGATCCATTAGAGCTTCTCTGGCATCAGATACAACTTGCGTATGCCGCCATTATTCGAGCACAGAAGATTGCTTATGTAAAAGACCAGGAAGACAAAACTATTGAAAAAATTGAAGAGAAAAATGGAAATGTCTTTGGAGAAAAATGGGAAGTGCAGCAGGCATGGGATAAACAGAATGAATTCTTAAAAGCACAGGCCAGAGCGCAGGGAGAACTTCGTTCCCTTATTAAGCAATATGATGAAATGCTGCATAAAAACTGGGATATGGCTACAGAAGAACAGAAAGCCAGAATTGCAGCTCTAAGAGCTAAAACAGAAAAAGAAGATGAAGGACCAATTCAGATTACATTTATGAAAGCAAGTGAGAAAAATGGATAATAAAGAAGTAGTATTTGCTTTAAACGACCACTTCTATGATTTTATAGATAACTGGGAACATAAATTTTATTTCCTTGTAGGAGGATATGGAAGTTCAAAAAGTTATCATGTGGCGGTAAAATTGATTAAGAAACTTCTGCAAGAGAAAAGAAAAGCTCTGGCAATCAGGGAGGTCTTTGATACCATCAGGGACTCTTGCTTTGATTTGTTGGAAGAGGTAGCAAATGCAATGGGAGTGGAAGAATATCTTACTTTCACAACCAGTCCCATGCAGGTAAGGTTTAAGAATGGCAGCAGGATTATCTTTAAAGGAATGGATAAGCCGGCAAAACTGAAATCTTTGAATGGTGTATCGGTTGTATGGATTGAGGAATGCTCTGAAGTGAAATATGAGGGCTTCAAAGAGATTTTAGGCCGTTTAAGACATCCAACGCTAAGCAACCACATTATTTTATCTACTAATCCAGTAAGCAAAAGCAACTGGTGTTATAAGCATTTCTTCCAGGATAGAAAAAACAATGTTTTGATATTGGATGATGAAGAACTATATAGAAAGAGGATTATGATTGTCGGAAACACGTATTATCATCACAGTACGGTGGATGACAATTTTTTTGTGCCTGCATCCTACGTGGAGCAGTTAGATGATTTACAGGTGCATGACCCTGATTTGTATAGGGTAGCAAGAAAAGGACAATTTGGAATTAACGGAACCTTGGTATTCCCACAATTTGAAGTACAACCACATGAAAAAGTGCTGGAGCTTATGAAGACAGTAAAAAGCCCATTGGAAAAGAATGGAATGGACTTCGGTTTTGTAACCTCCTATAATGCTGCACTTCGGATGTTAATAGACCACGAAGAAAAGATACTTTACATTTACAGAGAGTATTACAGTCGGAATAAAACAGACCCAGAGATTGCAGAGGATATGGAAGACTGGAAAGATATTGTAATAAAGGCAGATTGTGCAGAACCAAAAGCAATTAAATTCTATAAGCAGGCAGGCTTCCGGATGAAAGCCTGTAAGAAATTTAAAGGCAGCAGGTCTATGTATACAAAGAAAGTAAAGCGCTTTAAAAAAATAATATGCTCTGATGCCTGTCCGAATACCATTGACGAGCTGAAAGAATTAACCTTTGCCGTAGATAAAGATGGTGAAATCATAGAAGATGAATTTAACATTGATCCACATACGTTATCTGCAATCTGGTATGGCTTAGATGACTATGAGGTATCAAACTTAAAAGGCGGTGGAATACAGTCAAAATGGTAAAAGAATTATGGAAAAAAATAAAGAAAGGGGTGAAAGCAGGTATGGCAGCAGTAAAAGAAAGCAATGAGCTTACAGACAATCGGATTGTAAATTTGATTAGTGAGTTTGAAGCTTCTGACAAAATGAAATGGGCAAAATATGGAGAACAGTATTATTCCGTAGAAAATGACATCTTGAACCGCAGAATGATAAGAAAAGTAGATGGAAAAGAAGTAGAGGAGTCTTATAAGTCAAATAATAAGCTTGCTCATGCAAAGTATAAGAACCAGGTAGATGAAAAGATTGCCTATTTGCTTTCTAAGCCTGTAACCTACAAAAGCGAAAACGAACAATATACAGAGAAAGTAAAAAATATATTGGGAAAACATTTCCAGCACCAGCTTACGGAACTCGGATATGAAGCTACAAACAAGAGTATTGGCTGGTTGCATCCATACATAGATGAGAATGGGGAATTTAAAACCATGGTCATTCCGTTCGAACAATGCATTCCAATCTGGAAAGACCGAACACACTTAGAATTAACAGCCTTTATCCGGCATTACAGTAGCCAGATATGGGAAAATAACCAATTAAAGACCATTACAAATGTGGAGGTGTGGATAGAAGAAGGTGTTACATACTACCGCTTAGATGGAAACCTTCTTATATACGATAGTATCAACAGTCAGGATGAAGCAGGAGAGGTATCACATTTTAAAAACAATAATATTTGGCAATCATGGGGTAAAATACCATTTATTCCATTTAAAAATAACTGGAAGGAAATGCCGGACATTAAAGCAGTAAAAAGTCTGATAGATGGATATGATGAGGGCAGAAGTGAAGCTGCAAACTATGTGGAAGATGTGAAAAACCTTATTTTTATATTAAAGGGATATGGCGGAGCAAATCTTGGAGAATTTATGCAGGATTTGAATTATTATCGTGCAGTGAAGATTGACGATCCGGAAGACGGAGGAGTAGATACCATTACCCCTACCATGGATATTACAGCGATACAAAGTCATTACGAGCAGTTAAAAAGAGACATTATCGAAGACGGGCAGTCCGTAAATAAGGACTTAGATAAATACGGAAATTCACCTTCCGGGGTAGCTCTAAAGTTTATGTATGCAGGTTTAGATTTAAAATGCAATCTATTGGAAGCAGAATTTAAAATTGCTTTTGAAATGCTGTTGTATTTTGTAGACGTTTATTTGGAAATGAAAGGGCATGGAAACTTTAAACAGGAAGAATTAGAACTGGTATTTAACCGGAATATGACAATCAATGAAACGGAAGCAATACAGAACTGTAAGATTTCAGAGGGGACAATTTCCAATAAGACAATTCTTGCGCATCATCCGTTTGTAAATGATGTAGAAGAAGAACTGGAAGCAGTAAAGGAGCAGGAAGAAGCAGAAGGACCTGAGTGGGACAAGGTTCCAACGAAAGGCAGCGAAGTAGATGAAGAATAATGAGTACTGGGAAAAGCGAATAGCAGAAAAAACATGGAATATTTATAATTCTACAGAAGAAAATAACAGAAGGTTAATAGAACTATATCAGGATGCAAGCCGAAAAATTAGGGAAGAACTATATGAGATTGCAGAACAGTTAAGTAAAAATGGAACGCTAAGTCGAACAGAGATGTATCGGCAGCAGCATTTACAGAAGCTAGAGAAGAAGTACAGAAAAATCCTTTATGAGCTTGTAAGAAAGATAGAAGAATTTGCCATGGAGAACATGGAACAGGGGATGCAGGAAGTATACAAACAGATTTCCATAGCCATAGAGGTTCCGGAGTTTTCTCTTCCAGACAAGGAACTGATGCAGAAACTTATAGAAGAACCATGGAGAGGTGGGAATTTTTCAAATAGACTATGGAAAAATCAACAGAAACTCATGAAAGCTTTAAAGAACGTCCTTATTGCAGGAATACAGCAAGGGAAAAATATCACAGACATGGCGGTAGAATTAAATGCTGTTATGGGAAAAGGCTTCTATGCAGCTCACAGGCTTGTTAGAACAGAGACTATGCACTGCCTAAATCAATCGTGCTTACAGCGTTATAAAGATGCAGAAATAAAGAAAGTACGTTTTTGGGCGGCAAAAGATGAAAGAACCTGCGAGATATGCGGAGCTATGCACGAGAAAGAATATGACATAGACAAAGCTCCGGCTCTTCCGGTACATCCGAATTGCAGATGCACCTATTTGCCTGTTATAGAAAATAATATTGCGGAAACTTTAAATTCTGATATAATCTAATCATATTATTTAAACAGAGGAGAAAGAATATGAAAAAGAAAATATGTACTTTATTGGTAGCAGTTATGTGTTGCGGAGCGATAGTTGGTTGCGGTGATAAAGAGACAGAGTCAGAAACACCAGTGAAAAATAATGAACAGGTTACAGAAAAGACAGAGCAGGAAAACACAACTGACGAGGAAATAGGAAATAAGGATGATACGGAAGTAAATGAAGTATCAGCAGAGGAAGAGGCAGCTTTAGAGAAAGAGCGTGAAGAAAGTTTGACAGTATATGCGGATATGATTGCGGAAATTAAACAAGAATTTCCAGAGTTAGATATACAGTATATTGTCGGAAAAGATAATGGCGGAAAAGATATGTCAATACATTTAGAATTGCAAGAAAGCAAGGATGCAACATATAATATAGTATCTACATTCTTAGTTGCCAAGGAAACGCTTTTGAATAATAATGGTATAACAGATATTTCTGTTTTTGTTAATAATCAAGGAAAAAACGAAGGGATTTTATTATTCCAAAATGAAAGTGGAAGATTTAATCCAACGGTAAATACATTGTAATGAATTGAACCACTTGTTTCGACAAGTGGTTTTCTTATATCCATTTTTAAGAAAGGAAAGGTATGAAGTTAATTGAATATCGGGGAGAAGTCCTGTCAGGGTATGTTCCTGACCTCCCCAAGAAGAACGGAAGACACAGCGAAATACTGTGTCTTATTTTAATTTCATAGGTAGGATGGAATAATTTTGAAAAACCTCTTGACTTTTGGCAGACATAATATATAATATGAATTATGGCAGACAAAAGAAAGGAGGAAAGAAAATGTCACCAAGAACAGGGCGTCCAACTGATAACCCTAAAAGGGAACGCATTACAGTAAGGCTTGATGAAGAAGCAAGAGAAATTCTTGAAAATTATTGCAAGCAAGAAGAATGTGAAAGAGCTGAAGCTATTAGACGTGGGGTTAAAAAGTTGAAGGACGACATAAAAAAATAGAAGTTGCGCCCCTACCACAGATTGCAACTTCTATATCACACGAGGAACTTCCTCTATGAAATATTTTATCATAATTGGAAGCTCCTTGCAAATTATTTTTAAGGAGATTAGGAATATGAATGAAATTACGAGTATAGTAACACAGACACCGATTGAGATTGCTTTAGGTATTGATGAAAACGGAATGACGACAACTAAAAAAATTGTATGAGTTTCTTGGAATGGACTTGAAGAATTATTCTCGTTGGCTTAGAAGTAACATTACAGAGAATGAATTTGCTGAAGAAAACGTGGATTATTGGGTTTTCGTCAAGAATGAAGAAAACCACTTAGGTGGTAGACCGACGCAGGATTATAAACTCTCTGCTCATTTTGCAAAGAAACTTTCTATGATGGCAAGGAGCGAGAGAGGTGAACAGGCTCGCCAGTATTTTGTTAGAGTAGAAGATGGAATGAAGGAGATTGCTCTCCAGCTTCAAAATATGTCTCCAGAACTGCAAGCAATCATTATGCACGATAAGAAAATACAAAGAGTAGAAAATGAAGTGGAGTCTGTTAAACAAGATTTGGAAGACTTTAAAATGGATATGCCAATTTTAGGTATTGAAATTGATAAAATCACATCTGCGGTTAAAAAGAAAGGTGTACAATGCCTTGGCGGAAAAGAAAGCAATTCTTATAAAGATAAGTCTTTGCGTGGAAAAATCTATCATGATATTTATAGAGAATTAAAAAGACAGTTTGGTGTCAGTACATACAAAGCAATTAAGAGAAATCAGTGCGATATCGCAATAGAGGTTATCAATAAATATGAACTTCCGTATATTTTGGCAGAACAGGTAGATGACTGCAATGCGCAGATGAATATGGAGGTGGCGTAAAATGACAGAGCGCCAATGTTTTGAACAATGTATACCTCAGATAGCAGAAATCATTATAGAAGCAAGAAAAATGACAGCAAAAGAATATTATGAATGGAAAGCAGAAACTATTCGTAATATGAATGGAAAATTAACAGAGTTTATGAAAAAGATATTTCTTGTTATAGAGGAATATCTACCAGCACTTAATTAACAATACAGTAATCAGAGCATCTATCAAAATGGTAGGTGCTCTTTTTATACCCTTTTTTACAGGTTGCAGGGTATAAAGAACAACGATACAGCCCAGTACCGGGAGAACCGGTATAAAAATCTATGGAGGTAGAAAGGATGGATTGGTTACAGAAAATCTTATCAAACGCAGTTTACGGAGAAGATGGGAAGCTTGATGTTGCAGCAACCATGAAGAAAATCAATGAGGAAGCTCCGAAACACATTATTCCGAAAGAGCAGTATAACGGGAAAATGAAAGAGCTTGAGACTGCTAATGCAACTATCAAGAATTTGGAAAAAAACAATAAGGATAATCCAGAATTGCAAAATGCTATCAAAGAGCATGAAAAGGCAATGAATAAGCTGAAAGAAGACCATGCAGCGGAAATTAAAGGCATGCGTATTGACTCGGCAATTTCAAAACTGCTTACAGAGAACCATGCAAAATATCCAGAACTTCTTTCCGGGAAGTTTGATAGGGGTAAGCTGCAGGTAACAGAAGACGGGCAGGTTATCGGACTTGATGAGCAGTTAAAAGGAATTACAGAAACATACAAGGATATGTTTAGTAGCACTGTATCAGGCAAAACCCCACCAAATCCAGATGGAAGAAGAACAGAAAACACATTTGAAGCACTTGTAAACAACGCTGATAATATGACTGCCGAGGAAGTGGCAGCACAGTTTGAAGCATTAGCAAAACAGTAAGAAAGAGAGGAAAAGAAATATGTCAGTAGATAATTTTAAACCAACGCTTTGGGAAGGAGCTTTAATTGCAAACTTTCATTCTGTGTCTATTGCAGATGTGTTGGCAACAAGACCAACAGAAATTAAAGGAAATAAGGTTATTTTTAACCGCATTGCTGGAGGAACATTAAAAGATTATGAGGGTCAGGTTGACTGGGAAGACATCAATACAACACCAGTAGAAATGCTGTTTGATAAAAAGAAATACTTTGCCTTTGCTTTGGATGATGTAGATAAGGTTCAGTTAAGAAGTGAAGTTATGACAGCAACCACAAAGGAACACGCAGCAGTTTTGGCGGAAACATACGATAAGGATTTTTTTGCTGCATTAGAAGCAGGAACAAAAATTAAAATCGGTTCTGCAGGAACGAAAAAGAAAGTCACCCCTGCAAGTGCTTATGATTACATTGTAGATATGGGAACAGAGCTTTCCAAAAAGAAAGTACCGAAAACAAACCGTTTTGTAACGGTAAATGCAGAATATCTGGGACTTTTGAGTAAGGACAAGCGTTTTACTGCAAATCCGAAGGTTTTGGAGAATGGAGTAGTAGAAGGGCAAACAATCAACGGCATGCAGGTGATGTGTTCTGAAGAACTTCCGAAAAATGTTGTTCTTGCTAATCACAAATCTGCTATCGGAGCAGCAAAACAGTTGGAAGAAATGGAGGCTATGCGTTTACAGAGCAAATTTGCAGATGGAATTCGTGGTCTTTGTGTCTACGGAGATAAAGTCCTGCGTGAAGATGCCAGCGTAGCTTTGTACTACGAAATTGGAACATCTGCAGATGATGCACCGATTAGTGTATTAGTTTCTAATACAGATAAAAATCCTGTACATACAAAAACAGTTTCATAAAGAGGGGAAAATTCCCCTCTTTAGAGGTGAATATGAATAAAGAGAAAATTTTAAGTCTTTTAAGCCAAAAAGAAGGGATGCCAGAGGAAAGTTTATTAAGAGATACCTTGGAGGATTGTATAGAAGATTTGAAAGAACTTCTTCATGCGGATGAGTTAGGAGAGGAACATAGTTCTATCTTAAAAGAATTGGTAATCATTAAGGTAAACCGGGAAGGCACAGAGGGCATCCAGTCAGAGAATTTTAATGGTGTCAGCACAACGTATCTGGAAGACTTGCCAAAATCACTAATGCGCAAGATACGTGCAAAAAGAAGATTGCCGAGGTGACGAAATGGCGATTGCAAGAGATATGAAAACCAGTTCTTTACTGGAAAAGAAGAAACCAAGAACACCTTCAGGCGCAGAAAAGGAAAACTGGGAAAAGAAAAAGAATATCCGTATAGCAGTATATAAGAAAAACGATATGCTGAAATACGGAAGCGAAAGATACAACGATGCAAGCCATGTGGGATTGACACACGAAAAAGGAATTAAAGCAGGAAAACATAAAGTGAATTATCTTGGAAAGGAAATGAATGTGCTGGAATGCAATGAAGATGGGCGTTTATCGGTTTTAATTTTAAAAGAGGTGGAAACAGATGCCTGATAATGAAGAATGGGCAAAAAGCATAGAAAACGCAACGACAGAGATAATTAACAAGCAGGTAAAGAAAATGCAGAAAGCCTGTCTGCTTGTCGAGACTGAAGCAAAAGCGCAATGTCCTGTAGATATGGGAGCTTTAAGAGCTTCTATTCACTCTGAGGTAGAAGTAACACCAGAAGCGATTGTAGGACGCATAGGAAGTCAATTAGAATACGCTCCTTATGTACATCAGGGAACTGGTATCTATGCAAAGGAAGGGAATGGAAGAAAGACACCGTGGAAGTGGTATGGAAAAATAGGAAAATACAAAGGCTGGCACACCACAGACGGGCAGAAGCCACAGCCTTTCCTGCAGAAAGCTATTACTTCTTGTAGAAGCAAGATACAAAGCATTTTAAAAGGGTAGAAGATGGAAAAAGATATAAAAGAATTTATCGAAAAAGAAATTCCGGAGCTTTCCGGAAAACTGTATCCAATTTTTACAACGAGGCTGGATTGTCTTAGCGTAGCATATACATTTACTCCTCTAATGGGAGGCCACGTAAAGCAGAGTCAGTTGGAGCTAAAAGTTATTAGCAAAGATTATGACGAAACAAAAGAAATGGAAGGTAAATTAAATAATTTATTGGATATGGAAGAGGATGAAAGTTTCCAGAAGACGGGAAATACTTATTTTCATTCAGAGCTTTCAGGAGGCGGTACATTATTTAATCCTGAGTGTGAACGATTTGAAAATACATTGCTTTATATCATTGATTGGAGGTAAGAAACATGAAAAATAAAGATGAAATTTTATTGGGGGCAGGGGAAGTTTACTTATATGAGTTTAAAGGAACAGCAGTTCCAGAGGACTCAGAAATTGAAACATCAGAGCATAATGTAGGACATTGCTCTGGAGGGTTTACAGTTAATTATAAGCCTACAAAATATGATGTTTTAAACCAGTATGAAAAAATTGTAAAATCTTTTATTACAAAAGAAGAAATCTCTGCAAAAACAGGGGTGCTGACATGGGATTTGAAAAATTTGGAAATGTTGTCTACTGCTGAGTATACAGAGGATAAAAGCGGCAAAAAAGAGAAGAAGCTTATCTTTACCGGAAAAGGTAAAGCTTTAAAAACGGTATTACTGCAGTTCGTACATGAGAAAGAGAATGGAAAGAAAGTCCGCTTTACTATGATCGGACAGGGAGGCTCTGGTTTTGCGATTGAATTTGCGCAGAAAGAGATTGTTGTAGACGCAGAAATAACTGCAATTTCGAAAGTCGATGGATTTTTGGCATCATTTAGAGAGGAAATGGATGAAGCTGAATTAGCTGCATTAGTAAGAAAAGGAGAATAAAAATGTTAGATTTAGATAAATACATGGAAATTTCAAAGAAAGTAAAAGTTCTGGGAATGGAGCTGAATGTCAAACAGCCCACGGTTGCCATGATTGAAAGAGTAAATACCATCGAAAGAAATCTGACAGAAGAAAATATTTTAGAAAAGAGAGTAGAAGTTGCAGAAATTATTGTAAACAATAATCGTGAAGGCGTTAAGATTGAGAAAAAACAGTTAAAAGAACTGTCAAGAAGTGCCTTAGAACTTCTGATTGCAGTAAGCACAGGAATGATTAAGGAAGCAGATCAGGACCCAAACTAAAAATTCCCATTCCCAGCGGAGTAGTAGGAGACGCCATTGCAGACAAATACTTCAAAAGCGAGGAATGGGAAAAAACGTATACATTAAAGACCGGAATACTTCGAAGAATACAGAGGTATTCCGGTTTGAATTTTAAAGAAATCCTAGATTTACCATATTCCTTCTTTTTACTGCTTAACAGAGAAAGCTGGATTGAAAGCTGGAAAACTCCACAAGGAGCAGAATTTTTAAAGGATTTATGGAGATTACAGCAGACAAAAGCAGACTTAGAAGCAGTACGCAGACATGAAGGGAGGGAATAAAATGTTTGGAGGATTAAAACTTGCACCTTTACTGACAGAGATAAAGGTGAATATAAAGAGCTTTAAGGATGATATGGAGGCTGCAAAGGCGGTAGGAACTGCAAAAGCAGAGGAAATATCAAAAGCTTTGTCCGGTACTACGAAAGCGGGGGAGCAATTAGCAAAAGTAGGTGGTGTGCTTACAAAAGGGCTGACGGTTCCTATCGTTGGAGCAGGTACAGCGGCAGTGAAATTGGCTATGGATTTTGAAGACTCTATGGCAAAGGTTTCTACGATTGCAGACACCACAAAAGTCCCTATTGGGGATTTAAAGAAAGGGATCATAGAACTGTCAAGCGAGACAGGAGAGTCCGCAACAGAACTTAATGAAGCCTTGTATGAGGCCATTTCCGCTTCCGTGGATACTGCAGACGCAGTGGACTTTTTGCACGTTGCAACGATGGCAGCAGTAGGAGGTTTTACAGATAATGCTACGGCGGTAAATGGACTTACCACTGTCCTGAATTCTTACGGTATGGAAGCGGAAAAAGCGGAAGAAATCGCAAATCAGATGTTGATTACCCAGAATTTAGGTAAAACAACATTTGGAGAATTGGCAGCTTCTATGGGGCAGGTCACACCGGTAGCGGCAAGTTTAGGTGTGGCAACAGAAGAACTGTTTTCTTCTCTTGCAGTTACCACAGCGCAAGGTCTTGGGACAAGTGAATCTATCACTGCATTAAAAGGCGCAATGAGCAATATTATAAAGCCTACAACAGAAGCATCAGAGGCGGCAGAAGCCTTGGGAATAGATTTTTCTGTTTCTGCACTGCAAAGTAAAGGCTGGATTGGATTTTTACAGGATTTAAGGAACCAGTTAGGACAGGCGGCACCAGAGTACGCAGAACTGGCGGATGCTGTATCGGAAGGAACGGCAAGATTAAATGAAATGGAAAAAGCCGGACAGAAAAATACAGAGGAATACAAAAATCTGAAAAAAGAAGTAGATGCATCTACAAAATCTATGGAAGCAATCGCACAGGCAAATGACTCTACAATCGGAGGATTTGCCACTATGTTTGGTTCTGTGGAAGGGTTAAACTCTGTATTGATGTTGACATCGGAACAGGGTATGCAGAAATACAACGAAGCTATGGTTGAAATGGGTAGCAATACCACAGCTTTAAGAGATGCTTACGATAAAATGGATGAAGCTCCGGGGAGAAAGATGCAGAAAGCGTTGAATGAGATTAAAAACGCTGGAATTGAAATGGGTGATAATCTGCTTCCGATTGTAAGTGACGTAGTAGATGTAGTAAGAGATGCTACGAAACGTTTTTCCCAACTTTCTGAGGAGCAGCAGGACAATATTTTGAAGTGGGCAGGCATAGGAGCGGCAGCAGGACCGGCATTAAGTGTTCTGGGCAAGGGAATTACCGCTTTTACATCTCTTTCTAAGATGATAGGAGCAACAAGTGCAGCTTTAGGAGTGACCGGATTTAGTGGCGCTTTAACAGCAGCAGGGGCTTTGTTGGGACCGGTAGCCATAGGAGCAGCGGCAGTAGGTACAGGTATTTATGCTATCCATGAACAAAGCCAGCTTATGAACCGAACAGTGGCAGACAGCAGAGAAGAATTAAGCGGTATGGAAAAAATCCTTGCAGATTTGCAGGGCGTAGAAGTGAAGTCCAGAAAAGAACTGGAAGAATTAGGAATTGTACATAAGGAATTCAGCGATACATTAAGTACAGAATTTCAGGAGGCGGTAAAAGCATCTACGAAAAAAGTAGAGGAATTTAACGTCTATTTAAGAGAAATTGGATTTGATGATGTTATCACGGAGGAGGAGTCCCAAGAATTTGAAACAAGGGTAAGCCGGATGTGTGATGAAGTTATTCAGACTATCCAAAGTAAACGAGACGAGTCCCAGTCTGCTTTAAAAGAATTGTTTGTTGCAAACGACCAAGTAGTTGACGAAGGCGAACAGAAGGTGCTGGAAATCCTTTCAAAGTCCAGCGAAAACCAGATAAAAGAAGTTGAGGAACTGAAAAGTGAAATTCTTGAAATTAAAGGAAAGGCAGTGGAAGAAGGCAGAGACTTAAACGAGCAGGAGATAAAAGATATTGAAGAAAAGAATGCCCGTATCCGTCAAATAGAACTGGAAAGCGTAGGTGGTACTCAGGAAGAAATTGCTTATGCAAAGAATGAGTTTCTTGCCAGAATAGAGAAAATGGACTTAGACAGTGCATCAAAGCTGATGCAGGAGAAAGTAAAGCTCCGTGATGAAGAAATCGTACAGATAAAGGCATCATACGATACCCAGATACAGATGTTAAAAAACAGTCTGGAAGGAAAGTCTTTTGAGGAACGTGCTGCTATTGAAACTCAGATTAGAGCTTTAGAAACAGACAGAGATAATAAAATCAAAATTCAAAATGATTTATATGAAGAATATTTGAATATTATCGAAGAAAATAATCCGAAACTTTTGGATGAGATTAACGAATATAACGGCGAAGTTCTTACACTGGAAGAAAAAAAGAGCAGAGAAAAACTGGAAATAGTAAAGGGCGAATATGCTGATCTAGGACAGATTACCGAAAGTGGATGCTACTATATGTATAATACAGTCAAAGATAGATATGAACAGGTGGCTGTTGTTGTAGATGAAACCACCGGAGATATCGTAGCGGTACATAACAATACTAGAAATGAAACTACCTCAGCATGGAATGAGGTGGGGGAAGCTGCCAAAAAAATGGCTCAAAAAGAAGACGCTGCATTTAAGTTGGTAGTAGGAGCACACATGAAATATAATGCTTCTTCAGGAACAGTAATAGATTCTGCTACTGGAATAGAATATGCATTTAAAGACGTGCAGGAACAGGCAGATGGTACCCGAACAGGAATTATAGATTTGAATGGAACTCCGGTGGAAATACAAGTTTATAAAGACGGGACGATTAAAGCGTTAGATGAAATTAACACAGCGGCAAATAACGCTGCCAGAACCAGATATATTACATTTCTACCGAATTATGAAAGCTCAACAAGCTTTAATAAATACAATGAGTGGAGAAATAATAATGCAGGTTCTTTTTATAATGGTTTAGATAATGTACCTTATGATGGATTTCAAGCAGTGCTACATAAAGGTGAAAGAGTTTTAACAGCAGAAGAGAATAAGAGTTATTCTTCGAAGATGGAAATTGATTACAGCAAGATGGAACAGTGCATGCGTGCTGCTGTAAGAGAGCTGACATTGGAGATTGGAAGCAGAAAATTTGGCAGAATTATTGATGATAGATTAAGAGAAAGGCGGCTGATATAGTGGATATTTTTTATGAAAATCATATCGGAGAACGCATTGATTTGAATTCAGAAAACATCATTCTGCAATATCAGGAGTTTTTTAATTATTCATGGGATGCTACAATACGAAATCGGAAGATTAAAGGTTTTAAAAGAGATAGTGCAACATTGCCCGTAACGGTAGCAGTTACAGCAGAAACAGAAGATGAATATCTGCAAATTATAGAAGAATTTTACCGAATTACAGAAAAGGATATTTTAGCAGTAGCTCCGGGGAAATTATATATAAATGAATACTATCTAAGATGTTACATTTCCGGAGATATCAAACAGGATGCGTTTAAAGGGATTTTGTTTCAAATAAAAAACTTAACGCTTGTAACAGATTACCCTTTCTGGATTAAAGAAACCACATACCAGTACCTTTCAGAGCCACTGGAGGCAGTGAAATACACAGACTTAGAAGCAGGCATCATGTTCCCAGAATTTCCTTTCGATTTCGCTCCGGTGCGGGGTGAAAAAATACTGGAAAATCCATCTTTTACAGACTCTAATTTTATCATGACAATCTACGGATTTGCAGAAGGTCCGCAGGTAAGTATAGCTGGACACCCTTACCGGGTGGAGACTACCATATACGAGGGCGAACGTCTTGTAATAGACAGCAAAAAAGGCACTGCTAAGAAGATTGGAAGACTTGGAGAAGTAGTGGATTGTTACAATGCAAGACAGAAAGATTATTCTATATTTAAAAAGATACCGGCAGGATTAAATGTATTCCAGTGGTCCGGAGGTTTTGGTGTGGATATTACGCTGTTCGATGAAAGGAGTGAACCAAAATGGAGTTTATAGTGTGCGATGCACAGAAAATGGAATTAGGCTTGCTGTCGGAAAGTGTATCTGTGGATTTAGATATTGGAGATACGAACGATGCAGAAATTATAGCAGAAAAAGGATATCTGAATTACGGAATGTACCTTATCTGTCCTGGAACAGAATACGGGGTGTTACTGGAAGAAAAAGACAGTTGGACGAGCGGTGTAGAAGAAACATGGAAAGGAAATACCTTTCGTGGATTTTTGAAGCATTTTATTGTATGTCCTCCTTCTGGGGAGGATTATTTAAAAGTAAATGGAGATGCACACGATATTTTAAGGCAGGTATTAGGCAACGCTTTTGATGGGATGTTTGTTATCCCGGAGTTGCCTAGTGGAATTGCCTTAAATGGCAACTTTGACCGTTACACCGATGCACTTACCGGATTTACAAAGCTTTTAGATGCAAAGGGTGCAAGATTAAATATAGAGATTAAACAAGGAGGTTCAAACGAGCCTTTTTTTGTTGTTCTTTCCGCAATACCAAAAAGCAATCTGTCCGCAGAAATTGAGTATTCTCAGGATTCTAAAGTGGCAGTACATTTCGCAGAGTCTAGGCGTGGCATTAACCACTTAATCTGTCTGGGAAAGGGCGAATTAAAAGACAGACAAGTGGTACATCTCTACGCACAGAAAGATGGAAGTATTGCACAGGATAAACCTTATTACACAGGTTTAAAAGAGCGTACAGCCGTCTATGACTACAAAGACGTGGAAAGCTTAGAAGAGCTTATAAAAGGCGGTACAGAGCGTTTAAAAGAGCTTATGGACTATCGGAAAATGGAAATGGATGTGCAAGACTTAGAAACACAGATAGGAGATACCATTGCCGGCAGAGATTACGACACAGGCTTTTATTTACAGAAACCGATTACCGGAAAGATTGTCAGAGTACAGGACGGCGAAATCTCTGTGGAGTACAAAGTGGAAGGAGAGAATTAAGTGGAATTAGTAACAGCATATACAGGAAAAAACCATGTTACTGCCGCTCAGATAGCAGATTTTAACCGTGGAATTTATGGAAACGCTGCTATTTTGGATGTGGGAAACAAGCTGGAAGCATCCATACAGACAGCGAACAGGATTACAATCAAGGACGGCGTAGCAGTCTTTGATGGGCGAGAAGTCTATGTGGCTTATGGGAAAAATGAAACTGTGAATATCACATCCGGGACGCAAGGAATGAAACGATACGACATTATTGCAGTAGTCTACGAAAAAGATGCAAGAACCGAAGTGGAAAAAGTAACATTAAAAGTAATTACTGGAACACCTAATACAATGCATCCGTCTGACCCTCAAATAAATAACTTAGATATCCGCACAGGTGTATTAAAAAGCGAAAAACCGCTGTACCGGGTATGCTTAAATGGAACAGCAATAGAAAGCATAGACAGTCTTGTGGAGCTTAAAGGGTTTCAAAAACACGTTTTTTCTCCTCCGGTAAAAATCTTAAATGCACCGGGAGAGGGATTTGCTTTGGATGCTATTGTTGCGAAAAAATTAAAAGAAATGATAGATGCTTTAAGTGCAAGAGTGCAGAACCACTTTCACAGAACTGGTGCTACTGCTTATTCTGGTTATTATAAATCTTCTTGGACATTAACGACAGAGTATCAAGATATTGGAAATACTGTTTCATGGGATGACACTTATTATCAAATATCTCCGGGTAATACGGCGATAACTGTTAAAGAAGGTGGCTTATACCTTATAACAGCTTCTATCGTTGTGAAAGCTGATAATTATGACAATATATGGATGAAGCTATTAAAAAATAATACTGCTGAACTACATACAATGGTAACTGTTGCAAATGGATATACTACAGTACAGTGTTTTACCTCTGCAACATTAACAACAAATGATAAAATTTCTGTTCAGCTGGCTAAAAGTTCAGAAGGTGTAAATGTAACTTGTGATGGCGGCGGATATTTGCAGCTTATTAAATTAACTTAGGAGGCGCTATGGACAATAAGATTGTAACAGCACGATTTGCTACTGATGATAATTATGTAAATGTCTATGATGTATACCAGTGGGATTACGGGCAAGTCCTCCGTATCGAGGGATTAAAATTGCCCAATATGGTAGAAATCCATTTTTCTTTGCAAGAAACTTCCGGAGAAGCCAAAACTCGTATCGGGGTAACAAAAGATGGTGTTACAGATGTAGTGATTCCGGATAGTTTTCTGGAAAATGAGGGCATTGGAGATGACTATAAAATTTTTGCATGGATATACATCGCAGACAAAGACAGTGGCAGCACAGAATATAAAATTACTATACATATAAAGGCAAGAGCTAAACCGGAAATTACACATGGCGGACAAGATGGAGAAGTATTCCAGGAAGCTGTAGAAGCAGTTCGAGATGCCGCAGCACGTGCTGCAGAGTCGGAAAAACAAGCGGAAGGCTGGGCACATGGTAGAGAAGACTTGCCGGAACGTGCCGAAGACAATGCGAAATATTACGCTGGAGAAGCCGAAAAGATAGCAAGGGAAATTCCGGGACAGGTAGAAGATGCAAAAGCCGAAATTGATGCTTATGTAAGGGGCAAGGAAGAAGTTTTAAAAGGAGATACCGGGAACGTCTATTTCGCCGCTTTTAAGGTGGTAAATGGACGCTTAAAAATGTATTCCGACCCGGAGATTGACAAGGTGCGATTTGTCAGGGCAGGAAGCCGCTTGCTCTATAGACTAAATTTTTAAGGAGGTAAAAATGCAGACAGAAAATCATTACACGGAAACGGATTTAGGAAATGTCTCTCCAAATCCAAAAGGAAATTATGACAATGCTGCGAAATATGAGTTTTTAGACCTTGTAACCATGCAGGGTGGCTCTTATTTGTGCGTAATCCCAGTAGGGCAGACCATTACCGGGACAGCGCCAGAACCGGGGAAAACCACAGAGCATTGGCAGTGCCTTACTATGCCCGGGGATATGACACCGCAATACACAGAGGCACACGATAAAGTAGTGCGTCTGGCAAAAGAAGTAGCACAGAATACTACGAAAGTAGCAGAAGACAAGCAGTCTGTAGCGCAGATGGAAGCAGATGTAAGACAATTAAAAGAGCAGACAGCAGAAAGTGCTAGACAGGCAGAGGGCAGTAAAGACAGTGCTGCCGGAAGTGCCAGAGAGGCAAAAAAGGCAGAGGAAAGCGCCAGACAGGCGGAGAACAATGTAAGGACGCTGGTAAATGGATTTGATACCCACGTGGAAGAAAAAACCACAGAAGCCACACAGGTGATTGCAGAAACCAAAGACGATGCGATACAGGCAATAGGAAGACAGGAAGCTGCATCGGTGCAGGAGGTAAAAGCTCAGACAGGAGCGTACATTACCGAACAGAAAAATCTTGCAAAGCAGGAACTGGATGATAAAGTAAAACAGTTTGAATTAGATGTAGATGCTATTAAAACAGAAGTTACCGAAGAAGGTACGAAACAGATTAAAGCGGTGCAAGACGCTACCGTAACAGAGCTTGCAAAGATTACCGAAAAAGGCACAGAGCAGACAGGACTTGTAACAGCGGAAGGAAATAAACAGGTACAGGCAGTACAGACAGCAGCGCAGGAGATTGCTGCAGATAGGGAGCAGATACAGAAAAACAAAGCTGATATCGCATCCCTTGCCCAGAATAAAGCCGATGCCATTGTTGACACAGCAAAAGGAGAATATATAGCGGTAAAGGATAGCTCGGGACATTTATTAGAAAATTTAAAAATTTTCGGTAAAACAGAACAAACAGCCTTACCAAGTCCAGAAAATCCACAAAAAATCATAAATAAAAAAATAAACAATATAGGCATATTTGGTAAAAATCTGTTAGTTGGAAGGTATTATTATGTTAGTTATGCGAGTAGCATAGGATATATAAAAAATGATTTGGTTCCAGAGCTTCCGTATACTCCACCAACGGAAACCAATGGTGTCGGAAAAATTATACATTGCAAAAAAGGAATGGAATATACCTTTTCGGTTACGAATCCAAATAATAATCATGTGCTTGGTGTGGTCGAATATGCAAGCGTTGAAGACGCTAAAAACCATAATAATAAAATAAATTATGCAGGAGAAGTCACGGGCGAAAAGATAACGTATACCGCATCAGGAAACGGCATCTTATTATGTTATATAGCCGGAAAGTGGACTGACGGGCACACGACTATACATACGTGTGCCGATACGGAACTTTTACAAGTAGAATTTGGAGCAAAAGCAACCAAATACGAATATAAAGAAAAACAAACTATCCAATTTTTAGAACCGATAACATTATGTGGTTTAAAAGTAGACTCTGGTGGAAATTATACAGATGCAACAGGACAACAGTGGGTATCTGATGTTATAGACTTAAAAAAAGGTAAGAGGACACAGTATATAGAAAAAATTACCTTAAATGGAACAGAAGATTTTGCATTACAAAGCATAAATACGCATGGAATAGCGAATTTTAATTATAGTTTACCAAAAGCGGCAGAAAATAAAATAGCGATATCGAACTATTTTAAGAAACAGGATACTGTAATCGCAGATACAACCACAGAAGGATTTATGATTGCTGCCGGCTACAGTCTGTATATAAGAGTAAAACAGGAAAGGGCAGAAACTGTGGAAAAGCTTAAAGAATGGCTGAAAACACACAATGTAACAGTTATATATGGATTAGCAGAACCCATCGAAAAAGACATCCCACAGGAAACTCTTACCGCCTACAAAAAGCTCCACAGTAATTATCCAAGCACGGTAGTACAAAATGATGTAGGTGCCGGTATGGAATTATCTTATGTAGCAGATACAAAAAATTACACAGATAATAAAATAAAGGAAGCTGTATCTGCACAGACACAGAGCCTTGCAAACCTTCTGTCTTTAATGCCTCTTTCCACACAAGCGGCAATGATAGAAGCAGATACTAATAACATTTTAGATAACATGGAGGTAGAAAAATGAACAGTACAGTAATCGTAAAACTTATGACAAACTTAATCGAAAAGAAATTTTATGACACAAAAGATGAAGCCATTGCAAAGCTGGACGTATATTTTGCCATGAACCGCATCTCTGAGGAAGAATATGCAACCCTTACACTGCTGGCGGAGGAAGTCTATGCACCGCAGGAGGAACTGATTTAACATGGGATATGTATTAACATTTACAGTGGGAAGTATTGCAGGAGTAGTAATTACTTGTTTAATACAGGCAAACAGAAAATAAAGAAATGAGCTGGACTGCTACTCGAACGACAAAAGGAAAAAATATACACAAGAGTATAAGCAATCCAGCTAAGATAAGTATACCTTATAGACAGAGAAAAACAAGATAAAACGTTCGACATTTTAAGACAGGAGAATATATGGAGATTAGAGCAAGACCTTAACAGGTCTTATTTTTATGCAAAAAAATAAAAAGAAAGAAGAAATAGAATGGGGAAAATCTTATTTGATACATACACAATTGCATTACCCTTTATCTTAGGGTACATTGTCTGGATTTTAAAGAACCAGAAAAAAGACAGGGATGCTAACAGCAAAGGGACTATGATGTTGTTAAGAGTACAGCTTATCGAATACCACGATAAGTATATGCGTCTGGGATATATTCCAACCTATGCATACCAGAACTTTGTAGAAATGTACGAAGCTTACCATGCTATGGGAGGAAATGGACTGGGAACACAGATGTATGAAGAAATTAAAACATTGGATATTAGAAACCTACACAGAGAGGAGATTGAAGGATAATGGAAATTTTATTAACAAACATGACAATTTTACTTGGAGTAATTGGGATTTTAGCGTTTGTGGTATCTGTTGTAGTGCAGGTATTTAAAGGAGTATCCGTCCTTAAAAAAATCCCAACCGATATTCTGGTATTTGTATTATCTATTGCGCTTACAGTAACAGCCTTTGTGGCTTATATGCAGTATGTGCAGCAGGCAATTTTGTGGTACATGATTATTGCGGCTATTCTGGCAGGATTATTGGTTGCCTTTGTGGCAATGTACGGCTGGGAAAAGGTCTCTGAACTTTGGAAAAGATTTTATAGAGGTAATGTAGAGGGTAAATAAGCCCTCTGTTTTGTTGCGCCGGCGCAATAGCCGGCAGAAAGGAGAAATGAAGTATGAATATTGTAGAAACAAACTTAAAATTTGGCTCTTTGAGCAAAAGAAGTAAAACAACACGCATTATCTTACATAATGCAGATGCTAAAAAATGCTCTGCGCAGGATATCCACCGCTGGCATAAGGAGCGTGGATGGGCCGGCATGGGCTACCATTTTCTTGTTCGCAAAGATGGCACAATCGAAAGAGGTAGACCGGAAAATACCGTAGGAGCACACGCTACCGGATGCAATTCCGACAGTATCGGCGTCTGCTTTGAGGGCGCATTTATGACAGAGCGTATGGGGCAGGTGCAGATTTCCGCAGGAAAAGAGCTTATTGCCCATTTAAAAAGTAAATATGGTATTAGCAAAGTGCAGAAACATAAGGATGTAAACCCAACCAACTGTCCGGGAGCCAATTTCCCCTTTGACGCTATTGTAAACGGAGAAACAGACCGCTGGGTAAAGGATAGTACAGGCTGGTGGTATAGACACGCAGACGGAAGCTATACAACGAATGGATGGGAACAGATTTCTGGAACATGGTACTACTTTGATGGCAGTGGCTATATGGTGTCTGGATGGCACTACATCAACGGAAAATGGTACTATCTGAATGAAAAACATGATGGTACCTTTGGGGCAATGAAAACAGGCTGGCAATATATTAACGGAAATTGGTTCCACCTGCGGGAAGATGGAACCATGATGGAAAAAGAATGGTATAAAGATGAAAACGGAAATTGGTTCTGGCTCAAAGAAGGCGGCTATATGGCACGCAATGAGCTTGTTTGGATTGGCAGTGAATTGTATGCGTTTCTGAATGACGGGCACATGGCTCATACGAATGACAGAGGGGTGTTAGTATAATAAAAAACATCTCCCCGGTTGCTTCCGGGGAGAAAATATTGTATCATCTTTATAGAAAAACTAGGTGTTAAAATTTATTAAGGTAAAATCGTAAGTTACATAAAATATACAAAAAACCCTTTTCACTCAGTATTTATAAGGCTTTTTGAATACATCTAAATTGGCTTAATGAAATTTTCAGACCCCGTAAATCCTTTATTTACGGGGTTTTTTCATGTCTAAAATCAAGAAAAATGGTGTTGATTTTGAAACGTAATATACAAGCAATATACACATAATATACAAATTATACATCTGGAATTTGTATTTTTTGCAATTCTGCTAATAACTCAGACGGCAGCTTATGAGTATACGTTCCTTTGGTTATATCGGATACGGAATGCCCCATGATGAGTTTTATATAATAGTCATTTAAATTGTATCTATCTGCCAAAGTAGCAAAGGTGTGTCTGGTATCATGTGGTGTGTGGTCTATTTGTAATTCTTCTATCAGGTTCTTCCAGATTGTGTTCCTAAATAGGGTATAGTAGTAAGCGCCACCTTTGGTGTTTGGAAACAGATATTTATTTCCCTTCCTGTAATATCTCTTAAAGAATGGCAGGATAGCGTCGTGGATTGGAACGACTCGGTCTTTTCCGGCATCTGTTTTCATTCCACAGATAACGTACTGTTCTTCAAAATTTATATTTTTATTTTCAATGTTCAAAAATTCTGATGCACGAAGTCCTGTGTAAATCATAATCAGGATAATATCCACATATAGAATATCTTTCTTTTTCCAAAGCATCGCTATTTCATCTTCTGTGAAAGGTTTATGTATCTTTTCTTTTGTTTCTGTATAATCCCAGTCACATAAATTTGCAACGTTTGTATCTACATATTTTCTCTTTATAGCGTACTCATACACTTGTGATAGGACTGTTTTTGTCATGACAACAGTGGAATTAGATTTTGAGGATACACTATCTGCTATTTTCTGTATGTCATCTGTCTGGATATTCCTGATTTTCCTATTCTCTATATCCGTAAAACGACTGTATGCAAGGTTATAGTTTCTTAAAGTACTGGAAGAAGGTGCTTTTTTTCTGGCTTTTTTATATTCAAGCCAAGCTTCATATACCTCTTTAAATGTGGGCTCTTTTACGAGGCTTGTATGCTCTTTTACAGGCATTCCGGAATTGTAGTTAGCCAGGAACATATTTGCTTCTTTGGACTTTTCAAAATATCCCAGATACTTGAATTGCTGCCTAAAACGTCCATTCACCTCCTTGTATCCATTGGTTACTCTTACTGCATAGGGTTTGCGGCGGTTCTTACCTAGATAGACAACAGAGCCGTAGCCGTTTGGATTACGCATAAAATCATCTCCTTTTTTAATTTTGAGTATAAAAATAACAGCCATCGAAAATATGTTCCGATTGCAAGGCTGTTCCGAAGATGATACAATATATCTGCTAAAAACTCTTGTATATCTTCGGATATATATTAAGCCGTTCCTGTTGGTAGCAGGGGCGGTTTTTCATATTTGACAAATACATTTCCTTGACATATAATATACTTAACAAGGGAGCCGGAAGGTGACTGCACTTCACCCGTCCCGGCGAATAAGTTTTAAACTATTAGGGAATAGCCGTCTACTTTTCTCAGGAGCAGGACGGCTATTTCTTATGTATGTAATTCAGAATTACAACAATCAGCAAGGCCGTGCTTACGATTAGGCTTAATTCTTCGTATGTACTCATAATAATCACCGCCTTCCGTAAGGTCTCGGAATAGGTGAGAGCACGTCCCCCAGCTCCCTGGGTAAGTATATTATATTTTCAAGGTGTTGCCCCTGTGTTGACAGGGGCGGGGTTTCTTTAATTATTCTTCATCAAAATCCTCAGATACATATGTGCTGGTATAATTTGAATTAGAGGACTGAGATTGCCTAAACTCTTCCGCTAGCATAGTTCTGTTAAACTCTGCAGTTGGTTCAATTTCCGTTACAAGATTTTCCAATTCATCTATATTGGTGTAGAAGAATTCTTTTCTCATATTAACTTTATTTACACGCTTATCATTCAAAATAGTATGCAACTTATTTTCTAATCCAACAGCATCATCTGAGAAAATAAAACTATGAACATCGAATTTGAATGGAACAGAAGCATCACCCAGTTCATTCACTCTATCTTGAGGATTTAATCTACGAGTCATTCCTACTTTAAATACATTTTCTCCAAAAGAACCTAGATTACTTATGATATATACATTTCCAGCTTTTCCATTTGCAAGATTTGAAATTTCTTCTTTTTTCAAAATAACAGAAGATAATTGGTTTTGTAATTCAAGAATACGTGCATTTAATTTTTCCAGCTCTTCATCTTTAGAGGAGGCTATTTGTTCTTTTAATTTTTCTATTTCGGCAGTGTATTTTGATTCTTCTTTTTCAACTTTTTTACGCTCAACTTCAAGTGCTTTGCGTTCTTCGGCTTCTTGTCTCATCTGCTCTTTGAGTGCTAATTGTTCCTGACGAGCCTGCTCTTTTTTTACGTAATAATTATATTCTATTTTAACAGCGTTGATAAAAAGATATTCAATTTCACCAATGAACTTTGAAAGTGTGCCAGCTATGCTCTGATTTCCTTCGCCAGCAATCTTTAAATATTTTTGAGTGACTGTTTTTACATCATCAATAGATTTATCAAGTTTTTCATATTTAAGATTGTAAAGAATATTTTGCAATTCAGCTCTTAATGCAATAACCATTAATTTATAAATAGCCTGATTTGCTTTTGTTGTATACCTAGCCGAATATTTTTCAAGTACAGAATTAATTTGTTTGTCATTTTCACGATATGCTTTTCGTAAATCCTTCACATCCATACAGTGGAGTTTCAGTATTACAGAAGGACTAATCTCTTCCAGAGAACTTAAATCATTTTGCGGAAGTTTTATAGATGATTGGGCTGGTTCGTAATTTAGATAATTGTCGAATGTATAATTAATAGCTTTAACAAGTTCTTTGGAACGATTTAGCTTATTGATTTGTGTTTTATTGTTCTTAGCAAGTCTTAACTCCTCGTTGGATAGAGTGTTAATTTCTTTAGAAAGATTCTCGATTTCAACTGTTTTTGCAGATATTGTATCATTTAAATTCGAAATTGTTTTGTTTAAAGAAGTTTCTTCTTTTACTTTTTTAGACTCATATTCAGAGTGTAGATATTCTATCTTTTCCTTGATTTGAAAGTAGTCAGCAGCACCTAAACTATCCAATTTTTGATTTAATTGATCATTTTCCTTTTTCAATTGTTCTATTTCAGATTTATAACTGTTGATTTTAAAAATATCAAATAATCCCATTAAAATTTCCTCCCTCATTTGTAAATTTTTCAAATGCAAATAGTTGATTAACCGTGTGCATAAAACTCAATAGATTGTATATCTTCTTTATTAAAATCTTCGTTCAAGATATGAAATAATTCATGTTTATACACTTCTAGTTGTTGTTCGTAGTTTAGATGCGCATCAATCAGAATAGTGTAGGAACCATCTCTATTTTTATGCACGCTACCTTTTACTCCGAAAGGATTGTCTATAATTAAGACGTTAATATCAGGCATAAAATCACTCCCCATCATGATATTCTTGGTTTTCTAATTCTTTAATCATGTTGTAATATGCTCTAAGCCTTTGGGGTGTGGAATTTTTTGTGACATCAAAGAGCATTTTCAAGTCTCTATTATTAAAAATAGTTTGAGCCATTTCTGCAGTTTCATCATTAAGGTAATACTTTTCACCGCCTTCTTTTTCTTCTCCGGTCATCAGATATTCTAATGACACTCCAAAATAATCAGCAATTTTTTGAAGTTTATCTTGTTTTGGAGTACTAATACCTCTTTTCCAATCGCTTAAGGTTGACTGAGAAACTCCGGTTTCTTTACTCACTTTATACGGAGTGATTCCATGCTCTTGTAATAATTTGCTAAAAATCTCATACATAATTTGTTTACCTCTCACAAAAAATAAAATACTAAAGAAATCCGTTGTAAAAATATTGACATTAAAGGAAAACAGTAGTATAGTATGAGCATACACAAGAAAACCGATGTATTTGTTTGGTGTATGCTACGGGAATATTATAATTTATCTGGTAAATAAAATATATCATAATTCCGTAGTAATTTCAATAAAAAAAGTACGGAAAGGCGGTGTAATAGTGTACAAAAAATTCGAGAAGCTTTTGGCAGAAACGAACAAAACTACATATAGAGTATCAAAAGATACAGGAATTGCTCAATCTCTGCTATCGGATTGGAAGCTAGGAAAAATTAAGATGCTCGGTGCAGACAAACTTAAAATCCTTGCTGATTACTTCGGCGTAAGTATTGAGTATTTCTTAGAGTAGGAGGAATATATGGACAAAAAATACGTTACCTATGAATTGTCTTTAATTCAAGAAGTCATGCACTTTTTAAATGAAGTGAATACGGACAAATCAAAGAGATTGTTAAGAAAAATGATTTGCCCGAACCCACGAAAAGAAATGTCGGAAGAAGAAATTCAAATTAGATGTATGACGAACCAAGAAAGATTAGCGGCTCTTTACGGTTCATCTCTTCCAAAAGACTCAGATGCTTTAAAGACTTTAAGAATGCTATGTGAGTCAACAAAATCTGAAAATTGCAAATAAATCGTTTCGCAATCATTTTCAGAGTAAGGAAGTAAACTTATATCATCAACCTCCAGTTCCCAAATGTAATTATTGATATTGCGAAAAGATGCGGTGAACTTTCGGAGGATAGATGCAAATTCGAACTTTGAGCATTTTAAAGTAGAAAAATCACAGTAGATGAAATAATTCATAGGACAACATCTCCTTTCATAATACTCGGCATGGCAGTGCCTGTAAAACAAGTATAGGAGATATATTAGGAAAACACAAGACAGGAGGTAACTATATGAACATGATTAGAGTTGACCCTAAGGTAGCAGCGGAAGAGCTGGGAATGGATGTGATTTCACTCCATCATTTAATGCGCCAGCAGAGACTTCCGATAGGGGTAGCAATTAAAAAAGAAGGAAAGAAGCGCTGGTCTTATTACATTTACAGAAATTTGTTAGACCAGTATAAAGAAAATGGAGGAATACGTCATGCACAGTGAAAGCTTAACACAGGCAATCTTAGGAACAGCGCTGTTATTTAATACAGTGTTTGAAATTCCGGGTGATATGTCTTTAGCCGGACAGATATTCGGAGTGGGAATTGTTACATATATGTTGTTCTGGTCTATCGAAAAAGTAAGGGAATGGGAATTGTTATTAAAAAAAGCCCGCAGAGATAGAACTCATGCGGACTAGGGAATTTAATTAACTATTCCAGTATAAACAAATAAGGAGGAAATGTCAAGATGTTAGAAATTGAAGATATTACAGAATTGCCATTTGACAGTAAGGGCGAAACAAAATTGATAGTGATAGATAAGTACGATTACAACAAGTTTGTTGAGAACACTGCAAAGTTAAAAGCAATCGAAAATCTTGCAAGAGAAGATGAAGTAGTAAGCGGAGATGTGATTTTGGCAATTTGCGGAGTATCAAGAAAAATGGCATATGGGTTTAAAAACAAGGAAAATGAGGAGGAAAAATAAATGGCAACGTTATATGAAATTGACGAGGAAATTTTAAACTGTGTGGATATGGAAACAGGAGAAATAATTGATGTTGAGAGACTGGGACAGTTACAGCTTGCCCGTGACGATAAAGTTGAAGGGATTGCCCTTTGGATTAAAAATCTGCTCTCAGATGTAGATGCAATCAAGTCAGAAGAAGAAAAACTGGCACAGCGCCGGAAAGCAAATGAGAACAAAGCAAAGAACCTAAAGGAGTATTTATCTAAATTTTTAAACGGACAAAAGTTCAAGACTCCAAAAGTAAGTATTTCTTACAGAAAATCAGAGTCTGTGGAAGTAACAGACCTTTCAAAATTAGACGATGATTACCTGAAATTTGCAGAGCCAACGGTGGATAAGACAAAAGTAAAAAAAGCATTGAAAGCCGGCACTGTATTACAGGGAGTTTCCTTAGTCGAAAACCAGAATATTCAGATTGGATAGGAGATTTGAGATGAAAAAAGATAATAAAATCCATATTCCGGGCAGGAAAGTCGCAATAAATGAACAGGGAGTGATTAAGCTTACACCGGAGGCATCAGAAGCTCTGGCAGAGGTCGTGAATGAGTCCACCATGAGTGTAAAACAGGTAGCTAGCTGTATTATTTTACAGGCTATTCGTAATAATTTAATCGTATTTGACAGAGAGGAGTAAGGGTATGAGTAAAGTAATTGCAATTATGGGAGAATCCGGATCAGGAAAGACAACTAGTATGAGGAATCTTAATCCGGAAACAACCTTATATATTGACTGTGATAAGAAAGGGCTTTCATGGAAAGGATGGAAAAACCAGTACAATACAGCAAATAAAAATTATATCCGCACAGACCTGGTGCAGATGGTTATGAATGCATTACATAAAGCAGATAAAGAATGGACAGATAAGAAAGTGGTTGTGGTAGATACCATCAACGGACTTATGGTTGCGGATGAAATGCGCCGGAGCAAGGAGAAAGGATATGACAAATGGGTTGATCTAGCAGCCTGTGTCTGGGATTTAGTGTGCTATGCCCATGAGCTTAGGGAAGATTTGACTGTTATTTTTACAGCCCATACCCAAACGGACCATGATGAAGCAGGTTATATGTTTACCAGAATAAAAACTTCAGGGAAGAAGCTGGATAAGATTTGTTTGGAGTCTAAGTTTACAACTGTTCTTTTGAGTAAATGCGTCGATGGTACATATAAGTTTGAAACTCAGGCGAACAATAGTACCGCAAAGTCACCTATGGGCGCTTTTGACTTACCGGAAATTGATAATGACATTGTAGAAGTAATCAAAGCATTGGAGGAATTTTAAGCATGAATAAACCGAATAATTATGAAAATACACAGGCAGCAGGAGAATTTACGCCGGTAGAGCTGGGAGGACATAAACTTGTTATTAAACAGGTAAATGAAACAAAATCAAAGACAGGAAAACCAATGATTGTTGTATTGTTTGACTTTGCAAGAGATGACAAGCAGCCGGGATATTTTGAAAAAATGTTCCGAGACGATATCCGCCCAGATAAAAAATGGCCAAATCAGGCAACGCAGTATATTTTATCGGAAGATGAAAATGGGAATTGCAGCCGTTCTTTTAAGACATTTATAAGTTGCGTAGAACATTCTAATAATGGGTTCGTGACACAGTGGGGAGATGGATTTGAAAAACAATTTAAAGGGAAAATGATTGGCGGAGTGTTTGGTCCGCAAATGGATTATTATGACGGAAAAGAAAAAGAGAAAAGAGTGTTACGATGGTTCGTTTCCATGGACAAGGTTGCTGATGCACCAATTCCGGATATGTCAGAGACACGTGCATATAAAAATCATCTTGCGGGATATAATCCAAACGCAACTCCTGCGGGGGACGGATTTATGAATATTCCCGACAACATTGATGAAGAACTTCCATTTAACTAGGCGGTGATTTCATGGATATACAAATTGACTCAAGGGAGAAAGCAAGAGCAATTCGAAAAATCATCAAAACCTTTGACGAGCAAGGAATAAAACATTTTTCCAGTAAATTATTGGTTGGGGATTATATGTCTTTAGACAATCCCCGGCTGATTATTGATCGGAAACAAAATCTTCAGGAATTGTGTGGAAATGTCTGCCAGCAGCATGAAAGATTTAAGAGAGAGTTATTAAAAGCGATGGATGCAGGAATACAGCTTGTGATTTTAGTGGAGCATGGGGCGGATATTAAGAGTTTGGAAGACGTATATTTCTGGAAAAATCCAAGAAAACATGAAGTTCGTTGGAGAGTTGTAAACGGAAAAAGAGAGAAGTACGTGGTATCTGCCAAAGCAGTAGACGGAAACCAACTCTACAAATCTCTTTGCACGATAAGAGACAGATATCATGTTTGTTTTGAGTTTTGCGAGAAAAAAGACACAGGAGCAAGGATTGTAGAAATTCTGAGTAAAGAAAATGACAAAAGACGACATTAAAAGAACATATAGTATGGTATCCGTTATTGGAAGATATGGTTTTCATCCGAACCGGACAGGATTTATTTCCTGTCCCTTCCATACAGGTGACCGTACAGCTTCCATGAAGATATACGAAAAAGATTTCCATTGTTTTGCCTGTGGAGCACACGGAGATATTTTTGAATTTATCATGAGAATGGGAAATTGCAGTTTCAAAGAAGCTTTTGCAATTTTAGGAGGGACGTATGAAAAGCCGACGTTTTCCTCTAAATTGGCTGTCTATCAGTCGCAAAAAAAAATAAAGATGAAGCAAAAAAAAGAAGACAGAGAGATGCAGGAAAAAGTTCTTAATGTGGAGAAAATCCATATTTTACAACGTACGCTGCAACATGCAGAACCACTTAGTGATATATGGTGTGATTGCTATAATCTCCTGCAAAAAGAGCTGTATAAACATGCAGAATTAAACGGGCTGGAAAGTAGGTGGTGATGTGGTCCCGTTAAATGAATTGACGGCAGAAACAATTCTGTCTAAAGAAATACTATCAGAAGTTTTTGACCAGGAAGACGAACTTTACAAGGCGGAGTTGCTCGCATCTTTGGGACTCAGGGCATCACAGCTCCGGGTAAAAACAGAATTTAAAGAAATGGTTGCTGCCTACAAGAAGGTGGAAAAAGAGATAAGAAAGCAGGAGCAGGAAAATAAAGTACCATGCCTTTTGGAAAATTGGACAAACTTTACAGGACCGTATGAAAATATGAAATGTAAGACTTGGATTGCTTCAGATGACGGAATTTACCAATACAATTCCAATCCAAAAGCACCGGATTTATTGGCCTGTTATCATCCGATACTTCCGGTGGAGCGATTTAAAAATCTGGAAACCGGGGAAGAACAGATTAAGCTTGCATATAAACGATCCGGAAGATGGGAAGAAATCATTGTGCCGAAGACTTTAATAACATCTGCAAATAAAATCGTAGCGCTGTCTGCAAGAGGAGTAGCTGTTACATCAGAAAATGCCAGGCATTTGGTGCGCTATTTATCAGATATTGAAAATTTGAATGATGAAAGCATAAAAGTACAGCGTTCTACGTCAAAATTAGGCTGGATAAAAGAAGCCTTTATTCCGTACAACACAGAAATCATGTTCGATGGAGACAATCGTTTCCGGGATTTATTTGAAGCAATACAGGAGCATGGTTCAGAAGAAAAATGGACGGGGCATATAAAAGAATTAAGAGCATCTAAAAGAGCAGAAGTGAAGTTTATGCTTGCTGCATCTTTTGCCAGCGTTCTTGTAGGCTTACTTGGGGCTTTACCGTTTTTTGTAGACCTCTGGGGAGAAACGGAAGGAGGTAAAACAGTTTCTTTAATGGTTGCTGCATCTGTCTGGGCAGATCCGGGAGAAAGCAGATATATTGGTGACTTTAAAACAACCGATGTAGCATTAGAAGCAAAGGCAGATATGCTAAATCATTTGCCTATGATACTGGATGATACCAGTAAAACATCTTCCAGAATACGGGATAATTTTGAAGGAATTGTATATGACCTCTGCTCCGGAAAAGGAAAAAGCCGTTCCAATAAAGAACTTGGGATTAACAGGGAAAACCGCTGGCAGAATTGCATCTTAGTAAACGGAGAAAGACCTCTAAACAGTTATGTCAATCAAGGAGGGGCAATTAACAGAATTCTGGAAGTGGAATGTGGAGAACGTATATACCAGGATCCACAAAAGACAGCAGATATTGTAAAAAGGAATTACGGGTTCGCAGGAAAGCGTTTTGTTAAAATTGTAAGAAAACTGGGAGTTGAAGAAATAAAGGAGATACAAAAAGGTTTCCAGAAAGAATTATTTGACTCTGATAAGATGCAGAAGCAGGCAATCGCATTATCTATTATTCTTACGGCGGATAAGATTGCTACAGATTACATATTCAAGGATGGGCAATATATTTCCCTTGAAGAAGGAAAGAAGGTTCTGGTTGATAGAGCTGCACTTTCAGACAATGAACGTTGCTACCAGTATATTCTTGATAAAGTCTCCATGAATGGACAGAGATTTGATATGAGTACCGGATGTGAGAAATGGGGAGCTTTTGAAAATGGATATGTTGTTTTTTATGGACAGGCATTTGAAGAACTGTGTAAGGCAGGTGGATTTTCTAAAAAATCATTCCTGTCATGGGCAGATAAGGAAGGGCTCATTCAAGCGCAGGGCGGAAGGCTTACGAAAATAAAGAAGATAAATGGAGTATCGCACAGGTGCGTGTACCTAAAGTTGGACAACGACATTAAAGTTGATGCAGATGGATTTATGGAGATAGACGAAAGTGTACAGGAAGAGCTACCATTTAAGTAAAGGTTACCCAAGTTACCCGGTTACCATGCCTTCTCTATATAGAATAAAAAAAATATTCTACATTTTATAGAAAATAATAAAAAATGTTTTTTTTATATAGAAAAGCAGTGGTAGCTTTGGTAGCCGATATGAAAAAGTCTTAAAAACCCAGTGTTTATGCGGTGTTTTAGTGTTACCCAATATTGGTAACGAGAGTTAAAAAGTGGTAGTCATTGGTAACAAGGAGTATGAAAATGAAACAAGAAGAACTGAAAGAATATTATAACATCTATACAGATGCGTGGAAATTATTTAAAAAATTTTCTTCTCCGGATAGAACGATAGTATTTTGGGAGAATTATACGGCAGAAGTAGAAATGTTAGATAGAAAATATAATGGTTCAGAATTATTTCGAAAAATTGTAATTGCTACGACAGCAGAGTTAGAGAGGATAGAAAGGGAGATTAAACATGAACCGCAAGGAGGAACAATGGCGAAATGAGGGTGCAGCTTATGCACTCAGGATAGCGAAAGAAAAAGGAGTTGAAGGGTTAGAGACAGATTTGCGTTGCAGAGGCATCTGCGGAATATCTGTTGTGGTCCCAGAAGCACATCTTAAAAACATGTATTTGGTGCTACTGCATAGATTGTCGGACACCATTAGAACATTGGCTCTATGGACGTTATACGAGGACTACGGATGGAGAGGAAAACGTCTGAAACAATACATAGAGCGGATGTTAAAACATACCATGATTTGCGATAGTTGGGACAATTACGCAAACAGATACATGAAAGTTTCCGACATGATGAAGGAATTGGAAGAAAAGTGCGGTGTTGAAACTGCATGGCAGGAGATGGAAAGCAATCTAAGAGAAGCAGACAGCAAGAATAGATATATTTCCGTAGATTTGGCAGTAAAAACACTTTTAGACGCAGGATATGAAGAACCTGCCGCACTGGTAATGAAAAAGTGGCAGGATAATAGGGAGGAATAGAAAATGAAAAAATTTGAATTAACAACAGACACAAAAATGTTTTTAGGGAGAAAATTATTTAGAATTAAAGCACTTATCTCTTTTGGAAATGTAAGAGCAGGAGATATGGGCGGATATATCGAAAAAGAAGAAAATCTAAGTCAGTCCGGCAATG
>UMGS01005621.1_pt1 | contig 34441 bp, 36 predicted proteins | sample 1965341 | NCBI WGS metagenome assembly UMGS01 (sample SAMEA4836079, study PRJEB28245) | human gut metagenome | biome: gut microbiome; material: fecal sample | place: Denmark | collected 2008 | reverse complement strand
ATGGGTGTTGATTCTGTGGTCGGCGTAGATGAAAAGGCTACAAAGTAACCTTATTTAATTTAGGGTTGAATATATTAATGATAATAATTATCATTACATATGTATCAAATTGACAGGTTTGGTACGAATTAGTACGACATGACTTACATTGCTTCTTGCGTTTATTTTATATGCCGATATGACTCCTAGCGTATCGGCATTTTTTATACCGTATTAGGTAGTCCTTTTATACTTACAATTTAGATGTATATGAGCATATTCGATCTAATACTGCTATAATTTAAGGCTAAATAGAATCGAACAGTTCTCTCAGTTCCAATAGTGGAAATAGGTAGAGATCATTAGGTATCAAAGTTACCGATTTTAGTCGGAGTGAGCTCCCCCACGACAATACATTCACAGGCATTAGGTGGACTGGATGTTGTATTCACTTTTCTAATTAATATTTATACCATTATCTCGTCATGACGTCGCAACTTCCCTCAATGTTATAGGTGGTAACTTCAAAAAGATGTTAATTTGATAGATTACACCTTATTCAACATTGAACGAATTAATTCTGAACGGATGGTTGTGTATAATGCATAATTCAATTATAGAGAATAATATGAAACCTGCTTTTATTGTTTTTATAGTGACTACACTTTTGGCTGGTTGTGCCAGTATCTCTACTCCTGTAGTAACTGAAAAAAGGAACGATAATTTCTCGAAATATTCAGATCTTCAATTATGTAAAACGAAAAAGCATTATGAAATGGACGAATTGAATGTTAATCCATCATCCCATCCAGAATACAATGAAAATCTGAGGCGCTATAAAGCTATTTCAAATGAAATTGATAATAGAAATACACAAAGAATCGTAAATTACTGCTATAAATTAATTAACAAAGACCTATTGGATAATTTAACTCCAGAACAAAAGGAAAAATTAGAACTAACCCCACGACAGAAAAGAGCAAGAGCATTAGCCACTTGCCAAGCATTAGGTGGCACTAACTGCAATCCTAATTATGAATATTAGTTGTATCAGCTAGGACTCGACCTGACACAACTACAGAACATAGCTAAACCTAATCTGAAAGGTAGCTCTGTGCCAAAAGCAGATATTACAGACTTCATAACAACTGCTAATGAATCATGGGATACAATTAGCCCTTTAAAACTTATAAAAATAAAATCGTTTACTCATTGTTGCTTTTCTATATTTTAAATTGATATAAAAAAACTTAGTATTTGTGTTTAAAATCAATCAATTATATCTAAAAAGAGTTATGAAAATGAAAATAATAGCCAAGAGCCCTAAAAATTGCGATATAAAGGAATTAAAAACCTTTGAAAAATTAGTAATCGAGGGAGGTGAAGTAGCTCCTGAAGGGCTAAGTAAAAGGATATTGGATTCTGAGTGTCTGTTCTTTATCTACGCCAAGGAACAATGCATTGGTATTGGTGCAATCAAACGTCCAGTAGCAGGATATAAATTAAAATCTTTTGAAAAAGCTAGTGTTTCTGAGCAAGAAAAATACGATTATGAGTTAGGATGGATCTACATCAAAGAAAAAATGAGAGGACAACAATTAGGGAATAAATTAATGGAATCAATATGTTGTTACATTTCTGAGAATTTATCAGACAAAAAATGTTTTGCCACAGTCCGTCAAGATAACAATAGTATGCAGTATTTATTCGTAAAGTATAATTTTTCGAAATCAGGTCATTCATACAAAAGTAGAAGGGGTAATTATTTATTGGAGCTATATATAAAGGCATAATCAGCCCAAATATTCCTATTTATCTACTGACATACATCTTTAACGAAATAAAATTGAGTGGGAAGCTAAGTATTCTAAATTCTACTTTTCGCCCATCTCTGTCTATGTTTTTTGGACGGCTAGGGACAGAAGCGGACTTAATAAAAAATATAATGAGAATACCTTGTTTCCCGTTATTACACATAATGTTTGTTAGGTAAGTAATTAATCTGATTTTAATTTTCCGGCTTTTATGAATATTTTACAGAGTTCTGTTGGGATTATTACACCACCATCGAAGCCGCCATTATTTTGTCCAAGTCCCGCATTAACAAATGCAAGCAAAAGAGATTGTTCCATTCTTGCAGATTCATAAATATCACACATCGAAAATGCAGCCAATGCAGGAATATCAAACGCAGGAATACGTTCCAAAGCGACAAGCACACGACGAAATTCAGAAAAATTAATCTCCGCACTGGCGAATGCCTTAAAAAACTTTGCTGCCAACTCTGGCTTATTTTCACTCTCCATTCGGTCTATTATTTCAATTATTCTTGCGCCAGCCTTCCCGCTAAATTTATCGTCTTCATTCAACTTATCGACCATTGCTACTCGATCTGATATTGAAAGATCAGAAAATTGTGTCAAGAAGCGAATAAGTTTTTCAGTGAATATATAGTCTCTCGCAGAACCTACAGCACTAAATATCCCAACAGCAGTATTAATAAAAGGAATCTCTTTCAAAACATCTGAGTCAATTAACATATCCAGTCCGCACTCAGCGTACTCCTTGCTGAGATCGATGATTGATGTTGATTTGATAGCATTTATCAATGCGGAACCGCGTTTGGAATCTTTTTCCATGCCCCCTCCGATGAGAATCAAGACTGTCATTTTGGAAACCTAACGTGGTCAACGTTTAGGTATCGAACATGCGATAGACTATATTTTACCTTATTAAGCATCGACTTTAAATCAACAAAGGGGTTATACAAAGTACTATCCGAATGAACGCGACACGTGACCACGTTTTTGAGCCGTTCTGAACCCTGTTAATTCATATACCTCGACACCAGATAGGAGGATATGTCAGCTCCTCTCTCAAACCATATCGTAATCTCTAACTGTGTTCTATCTACCCTAGCCTGACAAAAATAATTAAGGCTACACATAATGTGTAGCCTTAATCTTATTCACGTTATCTAACTCAATTATTTTTTATCTTTATTTTCTATCGCTATTGTTTGCCGTTTTTCTTCTTCAGGTAATTCATACTCAATAGCAATAGTCAGAAGTCCACTTGATAAATCAGCTTTTTCTATTTTAACATTTTTACCGAGGTCAAACTGCAATGTAAATTGCCCTTGAGATATGCCTCGGTGGATCCATTTATCATTGTCTTCTTCTGATTTTTCTTCTTTTTTCCCTTCAATCAATAAACGACTACCTTTCAATGAAACCGATAAGTCATTTTCTTGATATCCAGGCACACTCACTGTCAGTTCATAGTGGTTATCATCAATCTGTTTCAGGTTATAAGTCTGTACAGGTGATGCTATTGGCTTACTGCCTGTTAACTGACTAAACAGGCGATCTATTTGATCAAAACGGTTTGAAAGTAAGTTGTCAGATAATGTTGGGAATAATGAAAAAGGTTTAATGTTAGGCATATAACTCCTCCTTCAGTATTTAGTGAATTATGGGCGGTATCTTATTTACCCAAAATATAAATATGAACGAGCAAGTATTTTTCAAGCCCTAAAATCTAAATTTTTTATCTTTAACTAATATGAGATTGTAGATAGCAAAAAACCCCGCCGAAGCGAGGTTTTGTATATTCAACTATTTAATGCTCAACTCATTTGAGCTGTCATCACACTTTTGCAAAAGATACATTTTGCGCCGTGTGGGTTGTTCACTGTGACATCAAATTGTGATGTTCTATATTGTGAACCGCTACAACAAGGGCATTTAAAATAGAGGCGAATAGTAATAGCGCCTTTAGAGAGCCACCACGTTGCCGGCTGCTGGGCCTTTCATACCATTTTCCATGGTGAATGAAACTTGTTGGCCTTCCGCTAATGTTTTAAAGCTATCACTTTGGATTGCAGAGAAATGTACGAATACATCTTTGCTGCCATCAGCTGGAGTAATAAAACCAAAACCTTTACCTTCATCGAACCATTTTACTGTACCAGTCATTGTATTAGACATAGAATTTCCTTTAATTTATTTAATTTGCCATAAGGCATATGCGGTTTGTTTTGTATTTTTACTTATGGGTATTAATTAGAAGGAATTCACAATGAAGAGGTATCGAGGATAACGCTAAACGGGAACAACTTTAAACTTACTAACATAAATAGGTCTGTACTTCCAAACCAGTGACGCTATTAAGCCATAGAAAAATGCAGATAGCAAACTTTATTTTTTAGCGGTAAATCAGCTTAAGTACCACCAGCTCTCCCCTAATAACTTAACGAAATCTTTAATTGGTAAGATATATGACATTAAAGACTACTCTTATCACAATACTAGATTTTTTGCGTACGCGTTAGTTTTTTTGATCAATTATCTGGGCTAATATGACATAAGTAATTATTATGTATTAGAACAGGAATAATAAAAAAATGGCAACAATTGAAATTAAAAATGTCATTATCCATGAGTTTATAAAGGAAGCAAAGAAACCCGTTGATAAGAGCAAGATGTTTAATTTTAGGGATAGCGTACTAGATCCTAAAAATCAAAATGTCTCAGGATTAGTATCAACGATTACTGGTTTATATGGAAAAAAAGGCAACTCGGCATATTACGGTATCTTTAAAGAAGATACGACCAAACGAGGTCCTATTCCTAATAAATTTGAAGAATATTTCGTATATGGCGATAAAAATATACAAAATTTTATCGACTTTACAGTATCTATAACAAAACAAATAGCAGAGGAAGCTGAAAAGGAAATTTGGTCTTCTGGCGGTTTTTTAATTTATGCAGACTATTTATCTGATGCAACAAGATATTTCATTATAACAATGGTAAAAAATAAGCCTGGAATGCGAATTAGCTCTAAATTAGAGCCCGAAGAGTTAGAACAATTAGATCTATCAAAAATTCATCAAGCCGCAAGAATCAACTTTTCACGTTATGAACAGTACCAAAATTCAGCTAAAGTAGAAAAATCAGATCTAAATTACCTTAGTTTTATAAGCAAAACACCAAACACTAACGCTGCTAGCTATTTTATTACAGCATTAGGATGTGATAAAGGTATATCATCAACAAAAGCCACACAACAATTACCTTATGAAATAAAGAAATTTTTTGAGTCACATGAGGAATTAAAACCATCATCCTTAAACTTTAGAAAAAAAGTTATAGATTATTTAGGTGATAAAATATCCAATAATCAACCAGCCAAGTTATCAGATATTGAGGACATGGCAAAAACACATATGACTAATATAGATGATGAACGAAAAGAAACTCTTGTTAGTCTTCTAATTGAAAGATTAAATAGCGATGAAGTACAAATTCCTTCAGAATTTAATGTGAATAAAGCTGCTTATGAAAAAATGAAAAATATTTCATATAAATCAGCGGGGTTTGGTTATACTTTTGAGAAAAATATGTTGGGAATTAACAAGAGTGCTAGTGTTTGTTATAACCCAAAAGAGAAATCGCTTACTTTCACTAGCTTGCCTGAGTCCGCGCAGTTGGATATTATCAAAGCTCTAAAAGAACAAGGATTAATTCAATAAACTTATAAAATGAACATGTTAGAAGATATTGTTAATTTATACAGAACAACTGGATGCCCAAAATGGAGCAATCGGCGCTTTAATGTGAGCTTAACAACCTATTGTGATTCTTTGCATCATTCCGTTTCCACTCTGTATAATTCATCAATACCTATTCTTGAGGATATTGTTCTTGATGGTAAATTATTCTTACCTAGTGACCCAGATTCCTCCAATATCCCAGAAGAGTGGTCAAAAATAGAGTTAACATGTATTACTCCTTCAAACTCTGAAAACAGGTTTTACTCTTGCATTGATGATTTATTATCAATCAATTCAGTTAAAAAAGGTGTTTTACCTAGATATTATTATTTAGTTGATACAAATTATTTTTCTGAGGATAGCAATAAACCAGATGATATTATAAAGCTTAACAAACTATGTGACTTTATCGATAAATTATCTACTTTAGCCCACTATCATGATTCTCGAAATAGTGATGATGACTATAAACTTGTTTTTATTAAAAATAATGAAAACGGAAAGTCAATATCTGCTATCTTAAATATTATTTTGACTAAAGATTTAATCGATATTGAAGATTTTGATTACTCGATTTTGGATTTTTTCAGCGATCCTTCATCAAAAAACACTCCTCATTACCATGAAAAAGTTGGCATTTTCAGAAATACAATTGTGGAATTTGTTTGTGAAAATAAAGTATCGTTTCAAGACATAATAAAAAATTGGAATGATTTCAATAAACTTTATTTAGACAATTTATCAACTTATTTAAATAACTTTTCATTTCATAAGGCTAGAAAAGAGATTGCAGAAGCTGAGGCTAACTTTGCAGAAAAGTTATCTAAAATAACTAGTGATATTGCTGGAAAGATATTATCTATCCCAGTATCGATGGCTGCAACTATTGCAATTTTTAAATTAAATAACATAATCGAAATTAGTTTTGCAACTTTAGGTGTACTTATTACATCTATCTTTATGCATTTAGTCTTAATAAACCAATATAAACAATTAAATAGAGTTATACATGCTAAAGATTTAGTATTTAAGCCATTTGAAAATGATGAAAAAACATATCCACAAGAGTTACATGCTGATGTACAAGAAGCATTAACGAGCTTAGATAAAAATCAAAAATTTACAAAATTTACTCTTATTTGTTTAATAACTATTACATGGATACCTTCAATTACTTCAATAATACTGTTATCTTATTCAGCTATTAAATAATTATGTTAAAATAGAAACTATTCCACTTATAAATCCTAATGCTGTTTGCACTTTTTTTCTTATAGTACCATCTGAGCATTTCTTATATTTAGCTATATTTCTTAATGATATTCTATAAATAAAGTGTAACACTATTATTTCATATTCCTCGTAACAATATTGTTTTAATTTAGCAACACATTTATCTATTAAAATTCCTTCATCATCATTACATTGTGGGTATTTACTTCCAGAATAAGGTAAAACACCTTTAAAACCAGCAGCTATATTAGGCCAGTCAATATTACTATTATCGGCAACGGCCCATGCCCCCCATTTACTAACTAAATCATGAATATCAAAGTCTCTCATACTAATACTCCCCGTACCGTATACACGTTAAACCAATGCTCCCATTCCTAATGAACGGTTTAGAAAAGAAAATAACAATTCGATTTGATTGCCATAAGTGGCTTCCCACGACTTGGGATCACGATGTAACTCATCATGATGTTGCCGACATAATGGAATAGTGAATAAGTCATGAGCTTTCGTTCCCATGCCTCCCATACCATGGCCGATGATATGATGTGGATCATCAGCTTGTTGTCCGCAAACACAACAAGGCTGTGTTTTTACCCATTGAAGCCATTGGGGATTCTCCCAACGGCGCATTTTAGGTTTAAGAAGAAATGAGGCTGGAGGTTCAGGATCGACAGTCACATTAATAACGGGTTTTATGGCATCTAAACACGCATTCATTGCTGATAGTGCTGTCACTTCATTTGGAACAATATCAGCTTCAGGAAAACCGCCATGCACCCTGCGCTCTTTAGGTTTATCAGGCCAATTTAGAATACGACGCAATATGGCATCAGGTAATTCATTAACCAGTTTATGCATCACGGCAAAAGCAAAAAAATCAGGTATCGTCAGCGAATGGTTATCATCTAATCTCAAACGACTGCGAATAGTGTCTATCATCCAAGCAATACGATTTTTATACGCTAATTCAGCAACCCACCCCGCCGATGAATTACGAATATGATTATCATGGTACCAACAAGTCCGTATCACACCGTCTTTATGCCATGTGGTTGTTAATTCATGATGATGATAACTGTCATGCTCATCGTTGATCTGGCAGCAATGGATATTTCTGCATACCCACATATTCATCGATGCCAGCTCGCCCATAGCTTGGATCACTTTTTCATTATTCAAAAAGCCAATAATGTCCTTGTTATTCAATAATGGTTGTTCATTCCCTGTTAATGCACCAGAAGGCCATTTATCTAAACTCTTTGGTACATCACTAATAATCACACGAGAATGTTGCTTTAGTTGCTCAAGCAACTCCGCTTCAGGCTTCAATAAAACGACACCAAGATCAGGCTGAATATAGGGTGTTAATAATAATTTCATACACTCACCTGTTTATTCAGCATCACCATACGGATCAATTCATCCGTTTTACTTTCAAAAAAATGGGGTTGGGTTTCACGAGGATTATTAGGGCTGGTCATGTTCTTCCCAAACTGACAACCTCGAGCAGTCACAGACCAGAACTCTTTCACTTTGTTTGCGGTTTTCGTACTTGGACGAGATAAACGTTCAACAATGCCAAGATCGGCTAATCGTTTATAAGCTTGTTGCGCTGAAATAGGTAATTGGTGTTTTCTAATCAGTGTTGATAAAGCTACTGTTGGACGACTTGAACCATCCATTGATCCGCTTGGCGCATCAATCGCATACACAGGGGCTAATTCGGGTAAGCCTGCCATGGCTTGTAATTTTTGATACGCCCCTAATTTTGAAGAGTTTGAGAAATTTAGGCTCTTAGCCATCGATTCAAGCAATATAACCCCAGCTTGAACTTTATCGGCTAACTTTTCGCCATATTGCTGTGTTATCAATGCATCAAAAGTACGGATCACTTTTAAATGAAATGATGGGCTTATCCACATTGCATAGGCATACACTAATTCCTTGCAAACGTAAGTGCCTTGGTTAAGCCCACCAACAATAGTCACAATGGGAACCGCTCCTGTGATCTCAGGAGCGGTTGAAATTTCATCAACCAACTCTTTAGTTTGAGTCAAAGCACTCCAATTCGACGGTTGATGCCGTTTTTCACCACCTGAGACTCGATGAAGATCATTTAAACAATAACGCCCTGCGGTATCTCGACGAATTTGAACACCATCAATAACAATTAGTCCATTCATGTTATTTTTCTCCACTCTCGTTTATAGCAAAACTTCCTGAGCAACTTGTTCCGCGACTTGTTGCCAAATACCTCGCCACGCAGCTAAACCTGCAACCTCATTCATTCTGCCTAGACCATTTTTCTTTGCCTGAATAGCCGCTAATTCTTGGATTTTATTTTTAGGTTTCCAACCCGTACCCCAGATGAGCCGGAATGTTTCATCACGCTCTACGGAGTCGATGGTGATTTTTTTCTTACCCGCCAAACGTAAGGTTAAATCATCCCATTGAGCCCTGAGTGTACGAGGACACTGAACATTCTTTTTCCAAAAATCATCTTGCGTAATTCGTTTATAGAACTGGCAAATTTCTTTGTGAGTATGCCCATCAATCGTTGTCATTAAGCGAATATCATTAGCCCAATCAGTGAAATTTGGCTCTTTAGGCGTTTTTAATCCCATCTCTTGAAACACTTCGCATTTACGACTGAATAGCCATTTAGCGCACTTCAAATCGTCAGCGGAGCCCCATTTTTGAAAGTTGGCGCTGTAAATCACAGCTTCAGGATAACGAGTTAAAAAATCATTTTTGGGCTGGTCGCTGGATTCGCCAGAATTCTGCGACGAAGAATGGTTTATTGATGGATCATATTTTGAAGTTACTGATGGATCGCCCTCAGGAGCTGGCGGTTCAAAATCCCTATTTTTGCTCGATTTTGAGGGAACAGAATTTGATGCAACAAATTTTGATGGGTCAACTCCTGATGCGTCAAATTTTGACACGTCAGATTTTGTTGGTTGAGAAAGTGCTTTCTTTGCTGATTGGTATAGTTTCTCTACATTCAGCTGATAGATATTGCTTGCGTTGCGATTGCCTTTTCTACGCTTTTCACTGGTTAACCACCCTTCTTTTTCCAACTGTTTTATTGCCGTGCGCACCGTGCTTTCACCCGCACCAATTTGACGTGCAATCGTCACAACCGAAGGCCAACAAATACCTTCATCATTAGAAAAATCAGCTAATCTTGCCATGATAGCGACTGATGTGAGTTTTAATCCTGCATGGGCGCAACCATCCCAAACATAACTAGATAATTTAACACTCATAAGAGGCCTCACTTAACTCGGGTATATCTCTCTTTAAATCTTTGAACCGGCTCGCATTGTTCGTATTCACAACCATCAATCATAAAAATAACGCGCTGTTTTTGTCGATCATAACGAATGACATGAACAAGGAGCCCTCGAGGGTTTCTGTAATAACGATCAAGACGATTGGGATCTTCATTTCGCATTGCATTTTCCTCCACTCAAGAAATAGAAATCAGCCCATGACTTTTTCAGTGTCCTCTTATCTACCAAATCGATATTTTTTCGGTAGTTGTGTGATCGATTGTCACTCGGTATGCTTTCTACATAGCGAAATGTTCCCTCTTTAGTTAAGGGTAAACAGCGAAATTGCTTTTTAGGTATTAGATGCGCTAATCTACTCATGCTTATTTCTCTTCACATCATTGAAATTGGCAACCGAAGCCAGAGGCCGTATACCTTTGGCTTCACCCTTTCTTAGTCGCTTCCTGTTTTTCACCGTATAACACTTTCAGTGAATCCAAGAACCCAATTGCATACGCAAAAACTTTTCCTGCTTTTCGATAAATACGCCCTATTTCTTCATCCGTTAAAACACCATCAACAAGGCTTTCTTGAATTAAAACGGCGAGTGAACCTTGCATAGCAGCCAACGTCATTCGCATATCAAACAACTCTACTTGATCTATCTTTTCTGCTTCTATTTTTGGTAATGCACTCATGCCATGGCGATCTAGATGATATTCCACCAGCAACTTAGTGCCTGAAATGTCTTCCATAGCTTCTTGTTCATCAATATCAAAGAAACGACAGCCATTTTTTTCGTATAACTTGTTATTAAACGTCTCGAGTGACATACCTAGAGCCCCTGCCATAGCAGAACGTCCACCCGGCAGTGCTTTGCACATTTCTTTAATAACTTCTTTAATTGAATGTTTGCTCATATCTACCTGCTCTATCTTTTATTGGTAGTTAATTGCCTTATGCTGTTTTGGTATTTTTTCTATAAAGTTCAGGGTTATATTTAAGTTTTCCCTCAGTTAGTAAGTCAGCTTCAATTGCTCGATTTTTAGGTATTAATTGACCTGGTCTTTTCTTCCATTGATAAAAGGCTTCTGGCGTAATTTTAAAAAAACTAGCGACTTTGCTAGCATCACCAAAGTAAACTTCAACTTCATTAGTTGTCATAAGCACCTCCAATATAAGTTTTATTAGATATTAAAATATAAGTTTTCTTTTATCAATAAAAACTAAGATAACTTAGTTAAAAATTAACCTCGGAATGAAAATGGATACTGTTGGAAGCAGAATAAAAAAGCTTCGTAAGACAACCAAGACGACACAAAATGAACTAGGGAAATACTGTGGCGTATCGGGTGTTGCGGTTGGCTATTGGGAAAAAGATCTTAATTTGCCAAATGGCGATGCTCTAATAAAGCTTGCCCAGTTTTTTAATACAACTGAGTCTTACATCCTTTATGGAATATCATCGAAGGAAAATATTTCTGTGATTACAACAATGAGAAAACTTCCCGTTTTGTCATATGTACAAGCAGGTAAATTCACTGAATACCTAGCAACAGAGATTTATGATGAAACGTTGGAATATCTAGAAACTTCTTTAAAGGTATCACCTTCAAGCTTCGCCCTTACAGTTAGAGGTGATTCGATGACTAATCCTTCGGGTATGCCTTCTATTCCAGAAGGTGCAAAAGTTATTGTAGATCCAGCAGCAGAGGCAATTAGTGGCAAAATTGTAGTCGCTCGCCTTACAGGAAGTGACGAGGTAACAATTAAAAAATTAATTATTGATGGCCCTAATAAATACCTATCTCCACTCAATCCCCGCTATCCAAACATCCCGATCAATGGCAATTATGAAATTGTTGGTGTTGTAAAGGGTGTTCAGTACGAATTGTAATCTCACCATCACACAAATCTAAATTTACTTAGATTTGTGTTGACATAAAATATAAGTTTTATTAGATTTAATTCTAACAAAACTTAGTATTAGATGAAGAGTCTTTCCCACTTCATAGAAAACAGTAGAAACCGCCACAACTTGAGGTAAGCAATAATCAAGTTCAATAATTGAAACATAAAAAATAAGTCTTTATTTACCATTAACCAACATCAGGGAAATTTAATCTCGATTAATTCGAGAGGGATCTTTATTACTTAAATTATGTGGAGAGAATAATGTCTTATATTGCAACAGCAACAAATAAGCACTTCTATTACCTCGATGTACGGATCGAGGATATAGATATTCAAGACATTGCGACAGGTTTAGCTAATGAATGTCGCTTTAATGGGCAGATTGATAATTTCTATTCTGTTGCTCAACACTCGGTATATGTCAGCTATTTAGTTGCTCCTGAATATGCTTTAGAAGCCTTACTTCATGATGCCAGTGAAGCTTATGTCAAAGATCTGCCATCACCGCTTAAAAAGCTATTACCTGAATATAAGGTGATAGAAAAAAGAATTGATGCTGTTATTCGTCAAAAATATAACTTACCACCCGTTATGTCGGACGCTGTGCATTTAGCCGACTTAATGATGTTAGCAACCGAAAAGCGAGATTTAGAAATTGATGTGGGTAGCAATTGGCTAATGCTTGGAGGTATTCCTACGAGTGATTTTATTGTTAATCCATTAACCCCACTACAAGCCAAAGTTTTATTTTTACGTAGATTTAATGAATTAAGTAAAAGGAGCTAAATAAACAGTTCTAAAAAGTTTAAATAAATACCACCAGCATAATTAACGTCTATTTAAACTGTATACGGCAGTATGGAGAGAAAATATGTCAAGAATGGTGACTCTTGAAGCGTGGGCAAGGTTGGAATTTGGAGATGCCTCTCCTTGCATGACGGTATTACAAAAATACGCAAAGAATAACCTTATTGCACCACCTGCAATGAAAGTGGGTCGCAAGTGGATGGTCGATAGAGAAGCTCGTTATGTGGGTTATCTGTCTCTCCCCCAAATTCCTACTAAATCAACGGAACGACTTAAGAGGATAATTACAGATGGCTGCCCGACCACGAACCCATAAAATTATCATCCCTAATCTATATAGAAAGTTAGATAAACGTAACGGCAAAATTTATTGGCAATATAAACACCCCATCACCGGTAAATTTCACAGCTTAGGCACCGACGAGCAAGAAGCGAGAGAAACCGCCATTCAAGCCAATACAATTATTGCTGAACAACATACTCGACAGTTATTAAGTATTAATGAACGGTTATCAAAAATTAAGACAAACAAGTCTGAAATATCTGTCGATATATGGATGGATAAATATTTAGATATTCAAAAAGAAAGATTAGATATCGGTGAATTAAAAATTAATTCTTATCGACAAAAAATGAAACCTATTAATTTATTCCGTCAGTATTGTGGTACGAAAATATTAAAAGAGATAACCGCTTTAGATATTGCTGAAATAATAGATTCCATCAAAGTATTAGGACATTCAAGAATGGCTCAGGTCGTTCGCATGGTGCTTATTGATGTATTTAAGGAAGCTCAACATGCTGGCTATGTTCCGCCTGGTTACAATCCTGCGAAAGCAACTAAACAACCACGGAACCGAGTGAAAAGAGAACGCATGACATTGGACGAATGGCGCACTATTTACCAGCAAGCCAAGAATCACCCTCCTTACCTGCAATGTGGCATGTTGCTGGCCTTAACCACAGGTCAGCGGATCGGTGATATCTGTAAAATGAAATTCTCTGATATTTGGGATGACATGTTACATATACAGCAAGAGAAAACGGGCAGTAAGTTGGCCATCCCTCTCTCGCTAAAATGTGAGGCTATCAATCTCTCCTTAAGAGATGTTGTTGCTCAATGTCGTGACGCGGTTGTGAGTAAATATCTCGTGCATTATCGACATACTACCGCACAAGCAAAACGAGGCGAACAAGTCACGCCAAATACGTTAACCACAACGTTTAAAAAAGCGCGAGATAAATGTGGGTTAACTTGGGAAAAAGGTACGGCACCAACTTTCCATGAGCAACGATCTTTATCCGAGCGACTTTATCGAAAACAAGGAATTAATACACAAAAATTATTGGGCCATAAAACACAAAATATGACTGATAAATACCACGATGATAGAGGCAAAGAATGGCAAATTATTGCTGTTTAATTGAACAGTTTTGGGGAAGAGTTTTGGGGATATTTTGGGGATATTTTGGGGAAGAATTTTATAGTACAAAAAATAAACGGGAACTAATAAGCTCCCGTTAACTATTTATCAAATCAACAATTACATGTGTTTGATAATCGCGTCACCAAACTCGCTACATTTCAGCAATTTAGCGCCTTCTAACTGACGTTCGAAATCATAAGTGACAGTCTTAGCGGCAATCGCCCCTTCCATACCTTTAATGATTAAGTCAGCGGCTTCTGTCCAACCCATGTGGCGTAGCATCATCTCCGCGGAGAGAATAATAGAGCCTGGGTTAACTTTATCTTGTCCGGCATATTTTGGTGCTGTTCCGTGAGTCGCTTCAAATAATGCACACTCATCACCAATATTAGCGCCAGGAGCAATCCCAATACCGCCAACTTGTGCTGCTAATGCATCAGAAATATAGTCGCCATTTAGGTTCATACAAGCGATAACATCATACTCGGCTGGGCGTAACAGGATTTGTTGTAAGAATGCATCTGCGATAACATCTTTAACAATAATATCTTTGCCTGATTTAGGGTTCTTAATTTTAACCCAAGGACCACCATCTAACAGCTCACCACCAAATTCTTCACGGGCTAATTCGTAACCCCAATCTTTAAAGGCACCTTCGGTAAATTTCATAATATTACCTTTATGCACCAATGTAACGGAGTCGCGATCGTTATCAATTGCATATTCAATCGCTGCACGAACTAAACGTTTAGTCCCCTCTTCTGAACATGGCTTAATACCGATACCACAATCTTGTGGGAAGCGAATTTTGGTTACACCCATTTCATCTTGCAGGAACTTAATCACTTTATCAGCTTCTGCTGAGCCGGCTTTCCACTCAATACCGGCATAGATATCTTCTGAGTTTTCACGGAAGATAACCATATCCGTCAGTTCTGGGTGTTTTACTGGGCTTGGAGTGCCTTTGTAATAACGCACTGGGCGCAGGCAAACGTAAAGGTCGAGTTGTTGGCGTAGTGCCACATTTAATGAACGGATACCACCACCTACTGGTGTAGTAAGAGGACCTTTAATAGAAACACGATATTCACGGATAAGATCTAAGGTTTCTTCTGGCAGCCAAACATCTTTACCATAAATTTGTGTTGATTTTTCACCGGTGTAGACTTCCATCCACTCAATCTTACGTTCATTGCCGTAAGCTTTTTCAACCGCTGCATCAACAACTTTTAACATTGCTGGCGTGACATCGATACCGATACCATCCCCTTCGATATAAGGGATAACCGGATTATTTGGAACAACAAGCTTACCTTTAGCATCTAATGTAATTTTAGCACCATTAGCCGGAACAACTACTTTGCTTTCCATTTACCTCTCCTTTCATGTAAGCGCACGCTTTGTTAATTTTTTGTAAGAGACCTGTCAATACTACTTGATTATTCAGCTAACGCCAATCGCTTCTCTTTTAAGGTATAATCAATCTCCCATTTTTGACAAAAAATAGCTATGGCAAATCAATTTAACAATAGATCGAAACTACGCAAATCTCACGCACTAGTAGGACAAAAAAAACCTTCTCGCCCTAGAGGTGAGCGTAAAGTGATTATCTTTAATAAACCCTTTGATGTCCTTGTGCAATTTACCGATGACAGCGGTAGAAAAACGCTAAAAGATTTTATCCCCATTCCTGATATTTATGCGGCAGGACGGTTAGATAGAGATAGTGAAGGTCTGTTAGTATTAACAAATGATGGCAAATTACAGGCCAAATTAACTCAACCAAATAAAAAAACAGGGAAAGTCTACTATGCTCAAGTAGAAGGCATTCCCACAGAGATAGCGTTACAACAATTTCGTGAAGGACTTAACCTAAAGGATGGGAAAACACTACCTGCAAAAATTGAAAGGGTAGAACAACCAACGTGGGTTTGGACGCGATTTCCACCTATTAGGGAGCGTCAATCTATTCCGACTAGCTGGTTAAAAATCACCTTATTTGAAGGAAAAAACCGCCAAGTTAGACGTATGACTGCCCATATTGGTTATCCCACATTACGCTTAATTCGTTTTAGCATGGGAAATATTACCTTGGATAATCTATTACCGGGTCAATGGAAGGAGATTAATTTTGTTTAAACCACATGTCACTGTTGCTTGTATTGTTCATGCAAACAATAAATTTTTAGTTGTTGAAGAAACGGTAAATGGCAAAGCCACATGGAATCAACCCGCAGGACATTTAGAAGCAAATGAAACCCTGATCCAAGCGGCACAACGAGAGTTATGGGAAGAAACCGGTTTAACCTTGCCGGTACAATATTTTTTGAAATTACATCAGTGGGTGGCACCGGACAATACGCCATTTTTGCGTTTTTTATTTTTGATAGAAGCACCAGAACAATTAGCCACACAACCACATGACGATGATATTAATGGCTGCTACTGGGTGACCGCGCAAGAGATAATCAATAGCCAACAATTACGTTCACCGCTGGTAAAAGAAAGTATTCTTTGTTATCAACAAAATGAACGTTATCCACTCTCTTTACTGGATAGCTTTGGTTCAACATTTGCCTCTTAACCATGACTTTCATAGTTAAGAAGGCAAAAAATGTATTCGTTTGATGCACCCTTGATAGTGATATGGTAAAGTATGGCGCTTATTTTTCCGCAGTGAGATCCATTCATGTCAGATAACAGCCAAAAAAAAGTCATCGTTGGAATGTCCGGTGGCGTAGATTCATCCGTCTCAGCCTATCTTCTTAAGGAACAGGGATATCAGGTCGTTGGTCTGTTTATGAAGAACTGGGAAGAAGATGACGATACAGAATATTGCTCAGCTTCTGCCGACCTTGCCGACGCGCAAGCCGTGTGCGATAAGCTTGACATAGAACTTCACACTATCAATTTTGCCGCTGAATATTGGGATAATGTATTTGAACACTTTTTATCTGAATATAAAGCTGGCCGCACCCCTAATCCCGATATTCTATGTAATAAAGAGATAAAATTTAAAGCATTTTTAGAATATGCAGCTGAAGATTTAGGGGCCGACTATATTGCAACGGGCCACTATGTTCGTCGCCGTGATATTGATGGTAAAAGCCAATTACTGCGCGGTGTTGATAACAACAAAGATCAAAGCTACTTCTTATATACATTAAGTCATCAGCAAATCGCCCAAAGCCTTTTCCCTGTCGGTGAAATGGAAAAACCTGAGGTGAGAAAAATTGCAGAGAAGCTTGATTTAGCAACCGCGAAGAAAAAAGACTCTACGGGGATCTGTTTTATCGGTGAACGCAAGTTTACTGATTTCTTATCGCGCTATTTACCTGCCAAACCGGGTCCTATCGTCACCGTAGATGGCGAAACCATTGGTGAACATCAAGGGTTGATGTACCACACCTTAGGTCAACGTAAAGGTCTGGGTATCGGTGGCACAAAAGAAGGTAGCGAAGATCCTTGGTATGTAGTCGATAAAGATGTTGCAAATAACATATTAATTGTCGCACAAGGTCATGAACACCCTCGATTAATGTCCGTAGGCTTAATTGCTCAACAACTTCATTGGGTCGCAAGAGAGCCTATTACCGAAGCTTTTCGTTGCACGGTGAAAACACGATATCGCCAAGCTGATATTCCGTGTACAGTAACACCATTAGATGAAGATAAAATTGAAGTCCGTTTTGACTATCCTGTTGCTGCTGTTACACCGGGGCAATCGGCCGTTTTCTATCAAGACGAAGTCTGTTTAGGTGGCGGTATTATTGAAACACGTATTCAGGAGTAGATGTGGCTAAAGATTTTCGTGATATTACCCTTGCACTGGCAGGTATCTGCCAGGCAAGTCGTCTTGTTCAGCAAATTGCTTATCAAGGGAATGCAGACGAGAAAGATGTTGAAGTCATGGTTAACAGCATTTTTAATATCAACCCAACTTCAACCTTGGATGTTTATGGTAATCAAATAAGTCATTTGAAATTAGGTTTTCAAACCATAAAAGCTATCCATCAAGCGGTAAGAAGAGAAAAACTCACGTTTGAGTTGATGACTTATCAACAAGGCCTGATTAACCTTGAACGTATCATAAACAAAAATAACGATTACAGTTCGCATTTATCACAAAAAATATCTCAACTTGAACGACAAAAAAATTATTTTGAACCGCTTTCTGACGGATTATTTAATGCTCTCGCTGGCGTTTATAGTGATGCGGTCAGCCCTGTAGGGCCAAAAATTCAAGTTAATGGTTCGATTGAGTTGCTTAAAAACCCTATTATTCAAGCCAAAGTTCGTGGATTACTTCTGACAGGTCTTCGTAGTGCCGTACTTTGGCGTCAAGTAGGTGGTCGCCGTTTTGATTTTTTACTCCATCAAAAAACCATCTTACGACAAACTGATGATTTTCTCGCTCAATGTTAATACTTTAAAATTCAACCTGGGAGTTGCCAACAATGGAATTATCTTCGCTGACAGCGATTTCACCGATTGACGGTCGTTACGGTAGTAAAACCTCGTCGTTACGGACTATTTTTAGTGAATTCGGTCTTTTGAAATTCCGTGTACAGGTAGAAGTTCGCTGGCTACAAAAGCTAGCATCTTGCACCGACATTAAAGAAGTTCCCGCCTTTGAACAAAACGCAATCGATTACCTTGATGCAATTGTTGCTAACTTCAATGAAGATGATGCTGCCCGTATCAAAACTATCGAGCGCACCACCAATCATGATGTGAAAGCGGTTGAATATTTCTTAAAAGAAAAAGTGGCAGCTATCCCTGCACTACAGCAAATTTCTGAGTTTATTCACTTCGCTTGTACTTCTGAAGATATTAATAATTTATCCCATGCCATCATGTTAGAAACAGCACGCCAAGAAGTGCTACTACCTGCATGGCGCGAGCTTATTGATACTATCAGTAAAATGGCGCAAGCATATCGTGATTTACCCCTGCTTTCTCGTACTCACGGACAACCGGCAACACCTTCAACGGTAGGAAAAGAGTTTGCAAACGTTGCATACCGTATGGAGCGTCAATATCGCCAACTTACTCAAGTAGAAATTTTAGGTAAGATTAATGGTGCAGTAGGTAACTATAATGCTCACTTAGCTGCCTATCCTGAAGTTGATTGGCACCAATTTAGTGAAGAATTTGTTACTTCATTGGGGATCACATGGAACCCATATACTACGCAAATTGAACCACACGACTATATTGCCGAGCTTTTTGATTGCATCAGCCGCTTTAATACAATTTTAATTGATTTTGACCGTGATATTTGGGGTTATATCGCTCTTAATCACTTCAAACAGAAGACTATTGCCGGTGAGATTGGCTCATCAACAATGCCTCATAAAGTGAATCCTATCGATTTTGAAAACTCTGAAGGTAATTTAGGTTTAGCTAATGCCGTTATGGGTCACCTTTCCAGTAAATTACCGGTTTCGCGTTGGCAACGTGATTTAACTGACTCAACCGTACTACGTAACCTAGGTGTCGGTATCGGTTATGCATTAATCGCTTACCAATCAACCATGAAAGGCTTAAATAAATTAGAAGTTAATGAAAGTCATCTTCGTGAAGAGTTAAATAGTAACTGGGAAGTTCTTGCTGAACCAATCCAAACAGTTATGCGTCGCTATGGTATTGAAAAACCTTATGAAAAACTTAAAGAGTTAACTCGTGGTAAACGGATCACGGCACAAGATATGATTGTGTTTATTGACGGTTTAGCACTACCAGAACAAGAAAAAGCACGCTTAAAAGCGATGACACCTGAAAGCTATATTGGTTTTGCCAGTCAACTTGTTGATAAATTAGATTAATTTATCCCATACTTAAAAGGCAGATAATCTCTGCCTTTTTTTATATCGATTACCCGTCCGTCCTAAATAAGATAAAAACTATCTATAACTTAAACACATTGTCCGTTACGGTATTCTTTAGGTGCTAGATTGACTATCATTATCTTAACTTCTCTTACAGCAACTGATTTTTACTGATGTACACAAGGTGGAATATGCGGATCTTAATTATTGAAGATAATATCTTACTTCGCCATCATTTATCTGTGCAGTTTCGCGATGCAGGACATCAAGTTGATGCAGCACAGGATGCGAAAGAAGCCGATCACTTTATCGCAGAAAGTACACCTGATGTCGCCATTGTTGATTTAGGTCTTCCTTATGAAGATGGTATCAGCCTTATTCGTCGATGGCGGGAAAATAATATTACTATTCCTATTATGGTATTAACGGCTCGAGAAAGCTGGCAGGAAAAAGTGACCGCATTAAATGCCGGTGCTGATGATTATGTGACAAAGCCTTTTCATTTTGAAGAGATCGTGGCACGCGTTCAGGCATTAATGCGAAGAAACATGGGCATTGCCTCACAAATACTGACTATTGCCCCTTTTGAGTTGGATTTATCACGTAAAGAGTTCATGATCTTAGGTGAGCAAATCAAGCTCACTGCATTCGAATATACTATTTTAGAAACATTAATGCGTAATCAAAACAAAGTGGTGAGCAAAGATGTGCTAATGCGCCAACTTTATCCTGATGCAGAGCAGCGAGAAAGTCATACCATTGATGTGCTTATGGGGCGTCTGCGCAAAAAAATTCTCCAAAAATATGATAATGATGTCATTGTAACTGTACGTGGACAAGGTTATCGTTTTGATATGAAAGCTTAATATGCATAAAAAACAACGTTCGCCCTTCTCTTTACGAACAAGATTTTTACTTGCCACCAGCGCCATTATTTTAGCACTGACACTCTCTTATGGTTTGGTTGCCATAGTCGGCTCTATTGTCAGTTTTGATAAAACGACTTTTATGCTAATGCGTAGCCAAAGTAATCTCTACTATAGCTTAGCGCAATGGAAAGATGGGCAATTGCAGATTGAATTTCCGACTAACCTCAATAACAACAACACATCGCTGGTGGTTATTTTCGACGAGAAAGGCAATGTGCTATGGACGCCAACGGATTTACCTCAGGTGATCCCAAACAGTATCGCGCCAAAATGGCGCAATAAAGAAGGCTTATTTGAAATTAGTGTGAATGTTAAAACGACACGTTTTATGTTACAGCAACTGCCTCAATATCGTGCCTATCTAAAAAAACTCAACGAATATTCAAGTAATGATACCTTAACGCATTCCGTGGTTATTAATCACTATCCTGCGGCGGATAATATGCCTTATCTATCCATTGCGGTTATCGATCCTATTCCTCAAAGTCTGCAAAATGTAAGTAGAGTCTGGGATTGGTTTCTCTATATATTACTGGCTAATTTTCTTTTGGTGATCCCATTAATTTGGTTAGCAGCCCATTGGAGTTTAAGGCCGATTAAATCCATTATTGAGCAGATCAGCGCGTTGGAAAAAGGCACTCGCGATAATTTAGATGAAAATCCTCCTAAAGAGCTCAAAGGATTAGTTTATAATCTCAACATTTTATTGCGTAATGAACGCAATCGTTATAGTAAATACCGTACCAGTTTATCTGATCTGACCCATAGCTTAAAAACCCCCCTTGCTGTTTTACAATCAACATTACGTGCTCTACGTGCTGGCAAACAAATGTCTATAGAACAAGCTGAGCCAATTATGCAAAGTCAAATTGAACGAATTTCACAGCAAGTTGGTTATTATTTACATCGAGCTTCTCTTCACGGCGATCACGATATAACAACACGCAAGCTCCACTCTTTATCAGGCTTACTTGACAATCTTTGTAGTGCACTTAATAAGGTCTATCAATCCAAAGGCGTTGATATAACGTTAAATGTTTCCCCTGAAATGATGTGGTTAGGTGAAAAGAATGATTTTATGGAAGTCATGGGGAATGTACTTGATAATGCTTGTAAGTACTGCTTAGAGTTTGTCGAGATCAATGTAAGTCATGATGACAATTGTGTGATTATCACCGTAGATGATGATGGCCCAGGAGTCAGCCCAGAAAAAAGGGAGCTTATTTTTCAGCGTGGTACACGTGCAGATACATTGCGCCCAGGACAAGGCTTAGGATTATCAATTGCTGTTGATATTATTGAGCAATATAACGGTGATATCACCATTACTGATAGTCCATTAGGGGGGGCAAGACTCATCGTCACCTTTGCTGAGCAACAACTCACTACTGAAATAGAGTAACGCTCTTCTCTATCAACTTATATTATTGCTGATTTAATTTAGGTCTTATCACAATAAGATTGCGAGATGTATGATAACTACGCAGTTGTCAGTATATTACTCGTTATTACTCACATTGCACCAAGGAATGTTTAGCAGGAAGTTGTAATTCATTATATGATATTTTTAGGCTTCCCAAATTCAGGAAATACACAATGGACTATAAACTTAATTTAGATTGGCAATCATTTTTAGAAAGCCATTGGCAAAAACGTCCTTTATTAATCAAAAACGGCTTCTCTGGTTTTGTTGATCCTTTATCTCCTGATGAACTTGCAGGTCTTGCAATGGAAGATGAAGTGGATAGCCGTCTTGTGAGTTGTCAAGATGGGCAGTGGGGAGTTAAACATGGGCCTTTTGAGCACTTTGAAGGTTTGGGCGATAAAGATTGGTCGTTATTAGTTCAAGCGGTCGATCACTGGCATTTTCCAAGTGCGGCATTGATGAAACCTTTTCGTGTGTTGCCCGATTGGCGTATTGATGATTTGATGATCTCTTACTCTGTTCCCGGAGGCGGTGTGGGTCCTCATCTTGATCAATATGACGTATTTATTATTCAAGGGCAAGGTCGTCGTCGTTGGCGTGTGGGTGAGAAAATCCCAATGAAACAGCACTGCCCTCACCCGGATTTACTTCAAGTTGATCCTTTTGACGCCATTATCGATGAAGAATTAGAGCCGGGTGATATTCTGTATATTCCACCTGGATTTCCTCATGAAGGCTACGCCATTGAAGAATCACTAAACTATTCTGTTGGCTTTAGAGCTCCTAATGCACGAGAGCTATTTAGCGGTTTTGCTGACTATGTTTTAGCAAATGACTTAGGAAGCTACCGTTACAGTGATCCTGATCTTACTCCTCGAGATAATCCGGCATTAGTCCAGCATCAAGAATTAAATAAGTTGCATGATATGATGGAAGACTTACTTGCCCAACCCGAAGTATTCCGTCATTGGTTTGGGGAGTTTATTTCTCAATCTCGCCATGAACTTGACTTAGCCATTCCTGAACCTTTATATGAAAATGCTGAGATCCACGATTTACTGCAACAAGGTGAACAACTTCATCGCTTAAACGGTATTCGCGCACTGCGTGTTGGTGATAGTTGCTTTGTTAATGGTGAATTAATGGATACTCATCATATTGAAGCTGCAGATGCCCTTTGCCAATATGATTGTATTGATAAACAACATTTAGGTGATGCTTTAGCAGATCCAAAATTTATACGCTTATTGACGCATCTTGTTAACCAAGGCTATTGGTATTTTGAAGATTAAGTATAAATAAACTATTTTTATACAAACACACCCAGCTAATTATAGCTGGGTGTTATTTTAACTATGTTAATAAACAGTAACTGTTATCTTATTAAATAATATATTGCCTCTTTTAGTAAAGTTCTTGTGCCATAAAATAACCATGGCAAAACAATAAAGAACGCACTCTGTAGCCCTAAAAGTAACCAGGTATGCTTATCATTTGATAAATATAAAGAAAATATAATAAGATGGGTAATTAAAAAATAGCTGAAAACGATAATAAACGATGCTTTATACTCTTGTTTACTAAGAGTATTATCACTGGTTATCGGTATTTTTTTACACAGACATTCTGATCTTGTTTGTTTTATTATTATTTTGGAGAGTACAGCCATTACGCAAATATCCTTATATCATTTTATTTAGATTATAAAGAATATTATTTGAAATAATCGGCCAATAACTTATAAAAAACAAACTTATTTTTAAAGCTTAATTTTAAATAATATGAAAACAAACCCTATATTTAAAATATAAAGATAAAATAATAGCCGAGATTGTCGGCTATTATGGGGCAATTATTTTACATAACTGCTCTATTAACAAATAACTTTTGCTTTTTCTCTTTCGGCAGTAATTTCAGCAATTCGCATAATAACACTTACTGCGGCCTCCATACCTTCTAAAGAGATAAATTCATGTTTGCCATGAAAATTATAACCACCCGTAAAGATATTTGGGCAAGGTAATCCACGGTAAGAAAGCTGAGCACCGTCTGTACCACCACGAATAGGCTTAATATCAGGTTCAATATCACAATCAATCATTGCTTGTTTTGCAATATCAATAACATGTGGATACTGAACCACTTTATCATGCATATTGTAGTAGCTATCATCAATAGTTAGTTCAATATAGCAATCAGGATGTAGACCTTTACCTACTTTTTCAGCAATCGTGATCATGTTTTGTTTACGCTTTTCAAACTGATTGCGATCAAAATCACGAATAATATAGTGCATTTCGGCTCTTTCCACCGTACCTTTAATACTTTGTAGGTGATAAAAACCTTCATAGCCTTCTGTGTTTTCAGGGGTCTCTTCAACAGGTAATTCTTGGTGAATACGCGAAGCGAGTCCTAACGCATTTACCATCACGCCTTTGGCACTACCGGGATGAACATTATTACCAACGATTTTAATACTCACAGAAGCGGCATTGAAATTTTCATATTCCAATTCGCCCACACCACCACCATCAACGGTATATGCCCAGTTAGCACCAAATGCTTTTAGGTCGACATAATGTGCACCACGCCCTATCTCTTCATCCGGCGTAAATGCAATACGGATATCACCATGAGGTCGATTTTGTGCTTTTAAACGTACCATCGCAGTGACTATCTCTGCGATACCGGCTTTATCATCAGCACCTAATAGAGTTTTACCATCCGTTGTAATTAATGTTTTACCAATCATTGAGTGTAAAATTGGAAACATAACCGGTGATAATACTTCATCACCAATACCTAGCGCGATATCACCACCACGGTAATCTTCAAGCACTTGAGGTTTTACATGTTTACCTGAAAAATCAGGTGAAGTATCAAGATGGGAAATAAAGCCAATAACAGGTACAGGCCAAGATACGTTAGAGGGCAAACTCGCCATAACGCATCCTTTATCACTGAGTGTCACATCAGAAAAACCCAGTTTTTTTAATTCTTGTACCAGTGCCTTCGCTAATTTTAGCTGACCATCGCTACTTGGTGACATTTTCGATGATGGTTTCGATTGTGTATCAAAACTAATGTATTCAAAAAACCGTTCTAATAATTTATCCATTTTGCCCCCTAAATCTCTCTAATAACAATAATAGGGAACTCTATAAAATAATTATTGCGTCAAATCAGCTTTAGGATCATTAATTAAATCAAACAATTTATGGACATATGCATCAACCACTTGGCTTGCGGGGCCATAATGTTTTTCTTCAAACTCACTCTCCACTAAGCTAGGTTCAAGGTTAAGCTCAACCGTGTGAGCCCCTGTCAACCGTGCTTCATGGACAAACCCAGCAGCAGGATAGACATTCCCCGAAGTGCCAATAGCGATAAAGAGATCTGCCTGTGCTAAAGCGTGATAAATTTCATCCATGCCGATTGGCATTTCACCAAACCAAACAATATGCGGGCGTAGAGGAGAGGGAAATTGGCAGCAATGGCAATAATCTGTCGTTGATAAATCCCCTTTCCATTCAAAAACTTGACCTGATTGCGGACAGCGGACTTTCAATAACTCACCATGCATATGGAGAATATGTTTACTCCCTGCTTTTTCATGTAAGTTATCAATATTCTGCGTGACCAGCAGGAAATTATCCTTTCCAAGATATTGCTCAAGTTTTGCTAATGCATAATGTGCTTCATTAGGTTGAATTGAAGGTTGTTGTAATTGACGACGGCGCTCATTGTAAAACTGCTGAACCAGCTTAGGGTTGCGGTGATATCCCTCTGGCGTTGCCACATCTTCAACGCGATGCTCTTCCCACAATCCATCTTCTGATCGAAAGGTTTTTATACCTGATTCAGCCGAAATGCCCGCCCCGGTTAGCACCACTACTTTGGGTAAATTCATTTCATGTTCCGTTTTATGGGTTAAATGAAAATAACGACAACGTGAGTGTTGTCTACGTAAACTTTTTATCTTACGAAACTTCCTAAGCCGACGATGACGAAGTTTAAGTTTCATCATGGCAATCCTTGGTTTTTATATTTAACAATCAATAAAAATTGATAACTTTACTGTCTTATTTCCGTTTATATCCATTTTATGTCAATAAACTTACTGTCCACTTAAAATTCTAGCAGGATCGAGTTTAGTTGCTCGACGAGCAGGATACCAACTGGCAATCAAACTCAAAATAACCGTCGTCAAAAATACGGAGAAAACATCAATTGCATGTATTTCTGAAGGTAAGAAATCGACAAAATAGACATCTCCTGATAGCACACTATGCCCTGTCATGGATTCAATTACCGAGACAATAGGGGTTAAATTTAGTGAGACAACTACCCCCATAATAACACCGGCCACGCATCCGATCATGCCTGACAACAGTCCGTACCATAAGAAAATATTGCGAATATGGCTATCTCTTGCGCCTAACGTTCGTAAAATAGCAATATCTCCGCTCTTATCTCTTACCGCCATAATCAGCGTCGAGACAATATTAAAACAAGCAACCCCAATCACTAAAATCATTGAGAGATACATAATGCTGCGGATCATCTGAATATCGCTATACATATAACCATAATCGCTGATCCAGCTTTTAGCATAAACATAGGCTTGGCTATTTAAGCCTGCATTATGAATAATTTCATTAGCTAGAAATGGATCGCTTGTTTTCACTTCAATACCCGTAATTCCTTTACCGTAATCAAGATACTGTTGCGCATCTGCCAATGGAATTAACGCTAATTGGTGATCGAGCATACCACTGAGTTTAAATATGCCACTGACTTGTAAACGAATGCGTTTAGGTTGTAATAACTTTTTCGGATCATCATTGTTAGGGATCAGAATAGTTAACCAATCACCTTGTTTGATTTTTAAGGCATCGGCAACACCTTGGCCAATAATGATTTGCTGTTGACCCGCTTGAAAATGTTGCCATGCATTATTTTGCACATAGCTCGGTAATAAACTGATATCACTTTGTTTATTCGGTTCAACCCCCATCACTTGTACCGCTTTTAATTCTGTTCCTTTTTCAAGTAATCCGGTTAATAGAATATAGGGGGCAGCAGCAACAACACCCTCAGTATTTTCAATCCGAGATAGTGCCGGTTGCCAAGATATAAAGGGTTGTTCTACCGAATAAATTTGTCCATGGGGAACCACAGAAAGAATGCGGTTTTTTAATTCACGTTCAAAACCGTTCATGGCACTTAATCCGATAATCAATACCGCCACACCCAACATAATACCCAGCGTTGAGATAATCGAAATTAATGACACCATACCAGCACGTTTTCGTCCTTTTGAAAAACGTAATGCGGTAACTAAAGCAAGTGGCAACTGCGCCATTATTCCACTCCTGAAATCGCTTCTTGAGACTCTAATTGACCATCTTTCATTTCAAGTTGACGTTGAAAGCGTGCCGCGAGAGATAAATCATGAGTAACAACCAAAAAGGCAGTTTTCTTTTCTTTATTTAATTTCATGAGTAATTCGAAAATACCTTCCGCATTTTTTTGGTCAAGATTACCTGTCGGCTCATCGGCTAAAACTAACGCCGGATCGTTTACTAAGGCTCTAGCAATAGCAACACGTTGTCTTTCTCCCCCAGATAACTCAGAAGGACGGTGATGTGCACGAGCAGTTAATCCTACGGCATCAAGTAAAGACATCGCTTTCTGTTTGGCCTTTACTGCACTCATTCCACCAATCATTAGAGGCATTGCAACATTTTCTAATGCAGTAAAATCAGGTAATAAATGGTGGAATTGGTAGATAAAACCCAATTGAGTATTACGTAAATCCGCCTTTGCCGTTGAAGTTAATTTATTGAGCGATTGCCCTTTAAATATCACTTCACCTGAGGTTGGAGAGTCTAAACCACCCAATAAATGTAATAGGGTACTTTTACCTGAACCTGAGCTGCCGACAATCGCCATAAAATCACCTTGATTGATCGCGAAAGAGACGGATTTTAAGACTTGTGTTGAAATAGCACCATCTTGATACTGCTTACAAAGTGCATGACATTGTAATAAAGGGGTATTACTCATAACGTAGCGCCTCTGCTGGCTGAATAGTTGCGGCCCGCCAAGACGGGTATAAAGTCGATAATAGTGAAATCACAATAGCGGCAAAACCAATCATAAAGACTCGGCTCCACTCTAAAGTCGCGGGTAATTCTACCCCATGAGGAATAAGCCCTACCGCAGGCATAATCACATTTAGTTGGCTTGATAGTAACGCCCCTAACAAACCTCCGGCAATAGCACCTAAAATACCGGCCCCTGCCCCTTGTAGCATAAAGATGGACATTATCTGTGAACGCTTTAATCCCATAGTTTGTAATATTGCCACTTCACCTTGTTTTTCCATCACCAGTAATGAAAGCGAAGTAATAATATTAAACGCGGCAACCGCAATAATTAGGCTTAACAATAAGCCCATCATATTTTTTTCCATTTTCACTGCTTGGAAAAATTCGCCCTTTCGTTCACGCCAATCTTTCCAACTTAAACCTGCTGGCAAAGGTTCAGCACTGTATTTTTCAATATTAAGGGGGGTTGAGAAGAATAGACGCCATCCGGTAATATTGCCGGGTTGATAGCGCATCAAACGCGCCGCATCTTGTTGATTGACCAGAAGTTGAGAAGCATCAGCATCACCACCACTTTGGAAAATACCTTTGACTGTAAACAGTCGTTGGCTAGGCACTCGGCCCATTGGGGTGAGTTGGCTTACGCCGGGAACAATAAGACGAATGCTATCCCCTTCTTTGGTTTTTAGCTGTTTAGCTAAACCACTACCGAGGATCACACCATATTCTCCCGGTTTTAATAACAAGAAATCGCCATAGCGAATAAACTGTGTTAGGGGTTCATCTTGTGCTTTATCAATCCCTAACATCACGCCAACACCGATATTATCTTTACTTTGTAATACCACATCCCCTTCAACTAAAGGAACGACATTGATAACATCTTCTCGTTTTAATAACATTTGTGCAGTACTATCTTGTTTGGGTAGCTGCCCATTGGGTGTTGTGATAACAGCTTGTGGAATATAGGCCAAAATGCTGTTTTGTAATGAGCGTTCAAAGCCATTCATCACAGAAGTCACTGTGATCAATGCCGCAACACCCAGCATAATCCCTAAAGCGGATAGCCATGAGACGAATCGACCAAATTTGTCGACTGCGCGACCCCGCATATAACGGAGCCCTATAAAAAATGAGACAGAATTGTACATGAAAACTGTGCTGTTCCTGTTGCTAATGCTAAGTGTTCAGGGATAATAAAGGGTAGTCTTACTGAATGGAACCACTCTATTCCCAAACTGTGGTTTTTTCTTTTATCTTAACCTGCCCGCCAGTTTAAGCTTTGGCGATGTCGCTAAAGATGTGTTGGGAGTTAACTACAACCAAGAGTTCACATTACACGCTTATGTCCTCAGAATATCGTTATCAACTTCCTGTAAAACAAGGGGATACTCGCCAGCTGGGTCAGCTGACAGGTGCCGCTTGCGCCCTAGAATGTGCAGAAATCATCAAACGTCATGCTGGATTAGTCGTTCTTGTCACTCGTGATATGCAAAATGCACTGCGTTTACAAGATGAAATCCGTCAGTTTTGTGATTATCCTGTAGAGACATTATCTGATTGGGAAACATTGCCTTACGACAGTTTTTCTCCCCATCAAGAAATAATCTCTAACCGCCTTTCTACGCTATACCGTATTCCATCACTTCTCAAGGGAATTTTAATCTTACCCGTCAATACGTTAATGCAAAAAGTCTGCCCAACAGATTATCTCGCAAGTCATGCATTAATAATGAGTAAAGGAGAGCAACTTTCTCGCGACAATTTACGCAAAACATTTGATGAGGCGGGTTATCGTCATGTAGAACAAGTGTTAGAGCATGGCGAGTATGCAACACGCGGCGCATTACTTGACCTATTCCCGATGGGCAGTGAATTTCCTTATCGAATTGACTTTTTTGATGATGAGATAGATAGCCTAAGAACTTTTGATGTTGATACGCAACGCACCTTAACAGAAGTCGAGCAGATCAAACTATTACCAGCTCATGAGTTTCCAACTGATCCTAATGCGATTGAACTCTTTCGTAGCCAATGGCGTGAACGTTTTGAAGTAAGACGTGATCCTGAACATATCTATCAACAAGTAAGTAAGCAAGTATTACCCGCAGGGATTGAATACTGGCAATCGCTCTTTTTTAGTCAGCCATTATCCAATTTATTTGCTTATTTCCCACAAAACACCTTAATTGTGACGCAAGATCTGCAAGATTGCGCTGATAAATTTTGGCAAGATATCAACCAACGTTATGAAAGCCGTCGTGTTGATCCCATGCGGCCATTACTGCCACCAGATGATATTTGGCTTAATGTCGAAACGCTCAATCAACAGTTAAAACAGTGGCCACGTATTCAACTTAAAACGCAAGCACTGCCGGAAAAAGCGGGTTATACCAATTTAGGTTATCAACCACTACCTGATTTATCAGTCAATGCACAAAGTAAATCACCGCTTGATAATCTACGCCGTTTCCAAGAGCAATTTTCTGGCAGTATTGTTTTTTCGGTTGAAAGTGAAGGTCGGCGGGAAACCGTTCAAGAGCTCTTATCTAGAATTAAAATTGCCCCCAAACAAATTATTGAATTAGCGGATGCTAAAGAGAAAGGGTGTTATTTTATTATTGGCTCTGCAGAGCATGGCTTTATTGACAATTATCGTCAGTTAGCGCTGATCTGCGAAAGTGATATGTTAGGTGAGCGAGTCCACCGTCGCCGTCAAGATAATCGTCGCACCATCAATACCGATACACTGATCCGCAATCTGGCAGAATTAAGTCCCGGACAACCTGTTGTCCATCTTCAGCATGGGGTGGGTCGTTATCAAGGTATGACCACCTTAGAAGCGGGTGGCGTAAAAGCAGAGTACTTGATCCTCTCGTATGCGGGAGATGACAAACTCTATGTTCCTGTTTCGTCACTGCATTTGATCAGTCGCTACTCTGGTGGGGCGGATGAAAATGCGCCTCTTCATAAATTAGGGGGTGATGCTTGGACTCGTGCGCGCCAAAAAGCAGCTGAAAAAGTGCGTGATGTGGCGGCGGAATTATTAGATGTTTACGCTCAACGAGCCGTTAAATCTGGTTTTGCGTTTAAATTAGATAAAGAACAATATCACACTTTCCGCCAAAGCTTCCCTTTTGAAACCACACCCGATCAAGAGATGGCAATTAATGCCGTATTAAGTGATATGTGCCAAGCCATTGCCATGGATAGGTTAGTATGTGGTGATGTTGGTTTTGGTAAGACAGAAGTTGCTATGCGTGCGGCATTTCTTGCAATAAGCAACAATAAGCAAGTGGCTATTTTGGTGCCTACTACCCTACTGGCTCAACAACACTTTGAAAACTTTCGTGATCGCTTTGCTAATTGGCCGGTCAATATTGAGATGATCTCACGTTTTCGTAGTGCCAAAGAGCAACAGCAGATCACCGAAAAATTAGCAGAAGGCACCATTGATATCGTTATTGGTACACATAAATTATTACAACCGGGCATTCAATGGAAAGACTTAGGGTTATTAATTGTTGATGAGGAGCATCGCTTCGGTGTACGTCATAAAGAGCGTATTAAAGCAATGCGTGCCAATGTCGATATATTAACCTTAACGGCTACCCCTATTCCTCGTACGCTAAATATGGCGATGAGTGGTATGCGTGATCTGTCAATTATTGCCACCCCACCCGCTCGCCGTTTATCCGTTAAAACATTTGTCCGCGAATATGATGATCTGGTTGTTAGAGAGGCTATCTTGCGTGAAACATTACGTGGCGGGCAAGTGTACTATTTGTATAACGATGTTGAAAATATAGAGAAAGCGCGTGATAGGCTAGCACAGTTAGTACCTGAAGCTCGTATTGGTATTGGCCATGGGCAAATGCGTGAACGTGAGCTTGAACGTGTGATGAACGATTTTCACCATCAACGATTTAATGTATTGCTCTGCACCACCATTATAGAAACGGGTATTGATATTCCGAGTGCCAATACCATTATTATTGAACGTGCCGATCACTTTGGTTTAGCGCAGCTACACCAATTACGTGGACGCGTTGGTCGCTCTCACCATCAAGCCTATGCTTATCTATTAACCCCTCATCCCAAAGCAATGACTAAAGATGCCCATAAACGCTTAGAAGCGATTGCCTCCCTAGAAGATCTCGGCGCAGGTTTTGCTTTAGCCACACATGATCTAGAAATTCGTGGTGCGGGAGAGTTATTAGGTGAAGAGCAAAGCGGTCAAATGAATACCGTTGGCTTCTCTTTATATATGGAGTTATTGGAAAGTGCAGTTGAAGCATTAAAAGAGGGTCGAGAGCCATCATTAGAAGATCTGACCAATCAGCAAACCGAAATTGAATTAAGAATGCCGGTGCTATTGCCCGATGATTATATTCCTGATGTCAATGTAAGACTCTCTTTCTATAAACGTATTGCCAGTGCCAAAGACTTAAATGAACTTAATGATCTAAGGGCAGAGCTTATTGATAGATTCGGCACCTTACCTGATGCAGGACGCAACTTATTACGTAATGCGGCGATTCGATTAAGCGCCATGAGTTTAGGTATATCTCGCATTGAAGCTCATGACAAAGGTGGCTTTATTGAGTTTGGTGAAAAAAATAATGTCGACCCGACTTATTTAATCGGTTTATTGCAAGAGCAACCGAGCGTCTTCCGTTTAGATGGCCCTACCAAATTGAAATTTATGATAAGCCTAACCGATCGAGAAAAACGACTCACTTTTATCGACGATATGCTCACCGCTTTTAGTGAACACAAAATAAACGCATTGTCTGTTTAGATAACAAAATGCAAAAAGGCCTAACATAATAAATATTAGGCCTTTTTTATCTTATCAGTTATCAGCATTAATGCTAAAAAGAAAACCGTTACTCTTTACGGCAAGGAATATTTTCATTCATAGAACAATATGGCTCTTGCTCCAAAACAAGTCGGCCATCGCTATCTAGCGCAATGATATCGCCCGGTTTAAATGTCGTTCTCACTTTACCCGGTGTACCATCAATTGTGTAAAGCACATCATAACCGATAACTCGCCTTTCTTGGCGATAAATGGGAATACATTCTCTAAATTGAGCATAAGGGAAGTGAGCAATACTTTTATTGTTTAGCGCTTCTATCATATAGAAAACACGGCACTCTTGCTCTGCGGGATGAAAACGCGATAATTTTTCTGGTGTAAATTGTGTAGGCAGTCCAATACGATGGCAATACTCTTCTGTCACAAAAACGGTTGATTTAATCGGTGTTGCTGAAACCACATGGGCAAATTGTGGCCGTGGAAATATCCACTTCCAAGCGACAAATAAAAGAATAGCTAATACAAGGATTAGTCCTATTAGTGTGAACTTTTTGCTATCAACACTCACTTTTTCCCCTTTTTATGCGTTTATCCCTATTTTACTATTTTTTTGTTATAAGCGGATTTCACTCTTTTATCACAACGTTGTAATTCAATATGTTGAATGAATAAGCTTATATGAAAAAATATATTATTACGTCCTTGCTGATTAACATCATAAGTAAACTATGTACTTATAACATGGTAAATACACCACTAATTATTGTTTTAATCAGTTAATTAAATACGCGCTATTTTCTAATTATTTTCAAAAATATTAAGAATGAACTTAAATATTTCTTATCTCATCAATGAAAGCTGATTTCATTTACATATTTATAAATATAGCGTAATGATAACATCAAGTTAACAAATGTAATCTCTTTTAAGAAACTTCTTCATTAACCTTTACATAGTCGATTTGCTTTTCACTATGCGTAACAGACTGGTTTGTACATAAAGATAATAAAAATAATAGATTAAATACATGTTTTTTATTCACATATATTATTTATAAGTTTTAATATGTATCTTTAAATACCATAACATTTTATGACCTAAATAAATTCTTAAAAGCGCCTATTT
>UMGS01017626.1_pt1 | contig 36263 bp, 46 predicted proteins | sample 1965341 | NCBI WGS metagenome assembly UMGS01 (sample SAMEA4836079, study PRJEB28245) | human gut metagenome | biome: gut microbiome; material: fecal sample | place: Denmark | collected 2008 | reverse complement strand
GAGACATGAAACCCGGGGCCTTGTCCCGGGTTTTTGAATATGGTAGAATGTTCCCTTCAGAGGTTCCAAAGCCATAATATATATAAAAGAGAGCAGGAGGAGGATAGGATGATTAAGAACATTGTTTTTGATATGGGAAATGTCCTGGTGGACTACACGGCGGACGGAGTGTGCAGGCATTTCATAGAGGACCAGGAGACCCGGAAAAAGGTCAGCACTTCCGTATTCGTATCGCCTGAGTGGATTCTGCTGGACATGGGAGTTATGCCGGAGGATATGGCCTTAAAAAAGATGCAGGCCCGTCTGGACACAGAGGAGGAGCGCAGTCTGGCAGCCCTGTGTTTTAACCGCTGGCATGAGTTCAACATGTATAAGAAGGAAGGAATGGAGGATGTGGTCAGGTGGCTTAAGTCCATGGGATATGGCATCTATCTGTGTTCCAATGCATCCGTCCGCCTTTTGAGCTGTTATAAGGACGTGCTGCCCGCGGTGGATTGTTTTGACGGTATCCTGTTCTCGGCCGATGTCCTGTGCCTGAAGCCCCAGAAGGAGATATACGGCCATCTGTTTGAGCGGTTCCATCTGAAGCCTGAAGAATGCTTTTTTGTGGATGACCTGGAGCTTAACATAGAAGGCGCCCGCCGCTGCGGGATGGACGGATATTGCTTTGATGATGGAAATGTGGAGAAATTAAGGGAAGTCCTGGCAGGACTGAACCGGAGATAAGAGCCGGAGACAGGAGACGGTGGTAAAGAAAGTCAAAATTTATGCATTACATAGAAAAAGCTCCGTACCAGGTGGTACGGAGCAATTTTCTTTAGGATTTTCGGATTTTCAAAAAGGGTTGAAGGATAGTTGTTAAACATTCGTGCATTTCTTATGTACTTAGTATAGCATGCAATCCTCCGGAATGTTTGAATGTTCTTTGAATAGATTATTAAGAAAATCTTAAAATTAATAATTCCCACCTCCCGGACAAAGCCATGGGAACAAATAAGGCAGCAGGGGAAAAAACAGAAGACTGGAAAAAACAGGCTTCTGGGGATGAAAGAAAAATGAAATGGAATCGTAAACTGAAAATGGGTATAAAAAATGGAAGTAATGGGGCTCGAACCCATAGTAAAACCTTTATTTTACAGGGGATTGCGGGCCGCGTGTGATACTTCGTGTGATACATTCTATTTTGAGAGACCGGACACCTTGATAAAGTGCCTGTTGATTTTCTTTGTCTGGCGAACTGTTTCCAAGTCAATGACATCCCTATAAACCGTTTTCATGACATTATCAGTGGCCCATCCGCCGCGTTGGAGAATATATTGGTCAGGGACCCCGATAGCGTGCATGATACTGGCAGCATAATGGCGCAGATCGTGAAATCTGAATTTTGGCAATCCTGTTGATTTGATGGCTCGTTCAAACCGGTGGGTTATCTGGTCTGGAGTAGCCTTCACAATGCGGCCTTCTATACCCCTCATCCTCTCTATCACAAAACCCGGAAATTCTACCTGACGGTAGCTGCCGAAGGTCTTGGGCGGTTTGATATGCCACATCTTGTCAGGCCCCATAACCATACTCTTGTTTACATCAATCACGTTTCCATGTATGTCGTCACTATCCAATGCGCATATTTCTCCTCTGCGCAATGGACCAAAAGCAGCTAGGAAAATGGCTATCTCAAGTTCCTTCCCCTCAACATGTTGTAGCAGGGTCTTTATGTCCTGGTCCGATGGCGTGTACAACGTAGGCCGTTTCTTGGCAGGCAGGGTGGTCTTAATATGAAAATCAGGATGGAACATCTCTAATGTGCCTGATACAAGCCCGTGTGCATTTCTTACGCTCTTGGGGCCTACCTTAGAAGAGATATCACTTATCCATACTTGAAGGGCTGTATTGGTTAGATTATTCAGTTTAATGCGTCCCAATTCATACGGCTTGATGTAATTACGCTGTACAGCCTCATAGCCCCTTATAGTACTGGGAGACAGCACCCCTCTCTTGGCATCTATATAGCGCGTGACGGCTTCATACAGGGTGATGTTCTCCGCAGTCATGCCTGCTTTGCCTGCGGCCCATTGGGCGGCCAGAAACTTGGCCTCCTTCTTCGTAGGGGCTGTGAAAGATTTGTAATGCTTCTTGCCGTCAACGTCTGTATAGTCATATACCTGGATGCGGATATTGCCTGACGGTAATTTGTTTTTAGTTTTTTTCTGCTGTGCCATGGTATCATTCCTCCTTAAAATTGGGTAAAATTAATACGCCCCTTGCCAGGACGCTCCAGGAATGATATAATTTACTTGCTTAGGGTAATTATATCTTCCAGGCGTACCTGGCAAGAGAATCTATGTGAAAAGCTTCTGTGTTACCAGCACAGGGGCTTTTTGCTATTATTAAGCAGACTGTTCTTGACTCAATATTGCTAATGTTTCATTATATTCTTTAGCCACTGGTATACGGGTAAAAATTACAGTATTATTATATTTTTCTTTAACAACAACTTCTATTTCATCAAGTGAAACCCTAAAAAATTCCTTGCGCAGGTTTACCCGATTTACACTCTGTTTTTCAAAGGTTTGGTGGAGAGCTGTCTCCAATGATGGTGCATCATCAGAGAAAATCATTGCGTGTACATCAAATTCAAAGGGAACAGAAGCGCTACCCAACTCCTTAATCCTATCCATAGGCTCCAGCCGCCTTGTCATTCCGATTTTATATACATTTTCTCCAAAAGAGCCAATATTTGAAATTATATATACATAACCTGCACGGGCATTCGCTTCTCTTTCAAGGACAGTGGCTTTATCTGCTTCTAATTGCCTTAGTCTATCTTCCAGTTCTTTAATTTTATCTACGTAAAGCTGTTTTTCAATATCATTTTGTGTTTTTTGCATATAGCTTATTAACTTATTAATTTCATTCGAGCATTGGGCCTGGTCTTTTTCAAGCTTCGCTTTCTGACGCTCAATATCTCTCCGGACTTTTTCTTCCTCAATCATTTGTTCCTTTATGGCCCTTTGCTGTTCGCGTTCCAGCTCCTTTTTTTGTTCATAAGTGTATACAAGATTAAGCTCTTCCAGTTTATATTCCAACAGCTTTTGGGTCATTTGTATGCCGTCAATTGCAAATATTTTGTTTAAGGAATCAAATGATTTTGTGATTTTACTTCGTACAGAATCAATATTTTTAACAGATAGATTCAGCAAAGCGTTATCACATTCGGAGTTGAAACATCTTAGTATTTGCTTCGCGTTATCATTAATTTCTTTCTTTTTACCATCTTTAGATATCAGCAAAATATTAGAGGATTTTATTGCTTCCTGTTCATCGTTTTTTAAAAGAGCTAATTTGTTTTTACAGTCCTCAGATGTTAATCCGTCGTAATCCGAAAAAATATATTGTTTGCAAACAGCCTCTTTTTCAAGCGAAGCTATTTCAGCGTCTAGGGCATCGCATTCATCTTTCTTTTCCTGTATCGTGACATTTAAGTCTGAAATAGTATTAGAAAGAGATAGTTCAGCACTTTTCTTTTTTTCTTCAAGATTAACGATATCGTTATTTAAATTAGCAATATTGTACTCTAAATTATCAATTGTACCATACTTTTTGTTTGTTTTTCTATTTTCAATAATTTGCAAAATGAGCAAAATTATTCCCACAATAGCTGGAACAATGAACATCCAGAAAGCACATAATAAACAAATAAACCATGTCTGAAGATACCATTTCTTTTTCATTAGTATATATCCCCCTTAAAAAGTTTTTATTAAAAAGCCATAGGCTGATTATCAATCATAAGTCGTTCCCGTAAAGCCATTTGTTTTCTGCAAGGCCAAAGCCACGGTCTCCATGCCATCTGCTTATTAATCTCATAAAATCAGAACGTTCATTCAATTCAGAGTAGCCAGCCTCATCCTCTTCAGTATAACACCCCCTGGCCGGTTGGACAATACCTTCCATGAGTGGAATAAGGTTTGGTTCAGGAAAGAAAATATGTTCCAGCTGCAACTCCGGCTCCGTGGGTTTCCTGGTTGCGCCGTAGGAGATACTGCGGAACCACTCTTTGTAGGACATCAAGGCTCTGTTAGATGCCTGATAGGACAGACCAAAAGTATCATGTATCTGGATTGCGTCATGACATTTATATTTGTGAATAAGAATACGTGGTGCTAAAAAATGGCTGGCAAATTCATCAGCTTTGTCCTCATTGTCTGTTTTCAAGAACACATGCCCAAATTCATGTGCTATTGTAAATTGTATCCGTCGCGAATGGGCTTTAGCCTCATAAAACAATGTTCCATCCAAAAGGCAGGCATCTTCGCTAAGGGTTCGACAGGCTATTCTCTTCTTATCACTTAAGTCCGTATATTTCACAGTTCTGAAACCACATTTCCGAACTAATTCGAAGCAGTCTACTGGAAATGAGTCAATGCCAAAAAACGTATATGCGTATAAAATACTGTCATATAGGCTTTGATAATCCATTTGATATTACTCCTCGTTGTCATCATCCGATAATATTATACGAGCGAGTCTCATTTTTTCTTCCTGGGAAAGATTTTTTCTACTTCTGGTGTATACAGTAATTAATCTATCGTAGGGGTGGTCGGTCTGGCTAAATCCTTTTTCCGTATTTACTCCGTACATCTCATCCAAAGATACACCAAAAATTTTACAGATATCATATAGAGTTTCAATATCTGGTGAACTGGCGCCACGTTCCCATGTGGAAACAGTGGTGGTCTTAACCCCGAGCCTTTCTGCAAGCTGACTTTGGGTAAGTCCGATTTTTTTACGGTAATATACTATGTTATTTGAAATGTTTTCTTTAATATCTCCCATTTTTGTATTCCTCCGTACAATAGTAGATTATCACACAAAGTACGGAAAATCAATATAAAAATACGGAAAATCCGAATATGAAGTTAAAAAAAATAAATAAAAGTACTAATATTCCGTAAAAATCAGCTTGACAATACGAATATTCCGTAGTAGTATTTGAGCATACACGAAATAACCGTATAAGGAGGTGAAAAGATGCTAGGTTTAAAAATTAAGGCATATATGGATGCCAGAGGAATCAAGCAAACATTTCTTGCTGATAAGACCAATATGGGATTAACCACTATCAATGCAATTCTTAATGGTAATCGAAAAATCGAAGCAAACGAATATTACGATATTTGCAAAGCTCTTGATAAACCATTGGATTTTTTCTTTCAGGAAGAAAAACAAACACACGTTCGATAAGAAAAATATACCACTATTACGTATGTGTGTCAACTGGGAAAAGGAGGCGAGACGGAATGAAAAAGAGTGCTTACCAGCAAATGGGGGATGAGGTGAAAATCCTAATCAACGAGGCAAAGGTGCGGAACAATCTGAACGATGAGGGATTGGCTAAAAAGATAGGAATTCCACTGCCAACCCTGCGTAACAGAAAATGCAATCCGGGACGGTTCCGGATGGATGACATTTGGTTGATAGAGCAGCTGGCTGGAAGGCCGTTGAGAGGAGGGACAAGCCAATGAGAGCTAAAACATTTGCGGAGCACCGTATCCATCAGTATCTGGAAACGGTTTATCCAGGCCTGGATGGCCACATGGAAACAGTTAACGCACATGAGGCCATAGTGACGGACATTAATGGTGACAAAATCCGTGTAGTGTACGACAGAGGGACGGTGTATGAAATTGAGATGTGATGACGAAAGGGACGAGCATCCCCTAATGACGGCAGCGAGATGGATTATCATAGCAACTTTTTGGATGTTCGGAATGGTGGTTGCAGCAACTGTGGTCATGGCGCTGGCCATGGGCGTGAGGCTGTGAGAGGAGGTGAGGGAAAATGATTAAAGGTGCAAAGAGCATTGCGGAGTACACAATCCGCAAGTGGCTGCAGTCAGAGGGTTTTGAGATGCGCTATTTTAAATTGACCGTACATAACAACGAGGCCATGATTGTGGATAGTGCCGGCGACACGCTGCGGCTGGTATATGACAACGATACCAAGTCTGTCTATGTCAAAGAGTAAGGAGGTGGCAGACGATGATAGAGGATGTGTGCCGGACATGTCGGTACAGGAATAGATGCCCGGAGCGGAGCCGAATGATGCCGTGCCGGTCATACAAAAAATGGACCCCCGACGGGTGGAGCCGTCCGAAGGTCCAATAGCAAGATAATCTAATCACCCTTAGTATAAGGGATTCAGGAGGAAAAATCAATGATAAAAACTGAAAAGAATGTACCCATCGTAGGGATTGAAGCACACGGGGAGAAAGCTGAGACAACGATACGGGGTAAATATAGAGATGTCGTTTCTCTTACAGTTGTTCTTCTTTTAGGCGTTTCAAAAGCGATATCCGGTGATGATATAGGAGACCAGGCTTCGACCCTTCAGGCGTTATACCTTACTGCGCTGAATGAACTGAAAGAAAAGGCAAAATAGTGGGGGGGGGGCACGATTAGACCATGGGACGTGTCATGCTTACCCCGCTCACCCCCGAGGAGCAGCAGTTCGCGGCGGACAACCATGGCTGCTTGCAATGGGCCATCCGGAAACAGTGCCTGGATAGAGAACTGACGGACATAGCAGCGCTTGGATATGTTCATGCGGTCAAGAAGTGGTTCGCGAGGCCTGACCTGCACCAATGGTCGTTCCGGACCATCGTGAACCAGACTATCCGAAGCCATATCTCCAACGAACGCAGTAGGCAGGCGACAAAAATACAGACGATAAGTCTGGATGCGGAAATTCCTGGCACGGACGGTCTGACCTATGGGGACATAATAACGACCGATAATATAAGGTATCAGCGTAGAGAGGAGAAACAGGTGGAAATAAAATTTGATGTCAAAGTCCCGGAAGCGGCAAAGATTAGGGCATCATCAAGCGTAGAAATAGAGGCCCTGCTGGAATTCCTGTCATCCACACACAGGACGATGTGCCTATCCTATCCGGATGTCAAAAAGGCGGCGTCAAAGGCTAGTATTATGCGGAGCTGGAAAAAGAGGAACGCAAGAACAGATTTTAACGTCTATCGATTGGGTGAAACCATTTACATAGAGAAGTTAGCTAAAAACCGTAAAAACAAGGAGGATTAAGACTATGACAATGACAGTAGTATTTGAAGATTATGAGGACATGATGAAATTTGCAAGGAGATTGATGGGGCAGGCTCCTTCCGGCGGTCATACATCCCATACGGCGGAGAGCATACCGGGGGTTACCCCGGAAACCTGTGCTTCGGCACCTGTGCAGCAGGACCCCGTCACCCCACCGGCACAACAGCCGGTCTACACAGCGCCCGCGCAGCCGGTCTACACGGCACCCGTACAGCAGGCACCTGTCACCCCACCCGCGCAGCCGGTCCCAACAACGGCACCCAGTTACACGCTGGATGACCTGACAAGGGCAGCTATCCCGCTCATGGACTCAGGCAAGCAGCCGGAATTGCTCCAGCTTATCCGGAGCTTCGGGGTGGAGGCGCTGCCGTCCCTGCAGCCGGAACAGTATGGTGCGTTCGCAACCGCGCTCCGGGGAATGGGGGCGCAGATATGATGGGGGGACACGCAGAGAGGGCCCACGCACTCCTGAGTGCTTCCGGTGCCTATCAGTGGATGGCTTGCACCCCCAGTGCCAGGCTCCAAGAGCAATTCCCGGACAACCCCTCAGGGACGGCTGCGGCGGAAGGGACATTGGCCCACGAGCTGGCGGAACTTAAAGTAAGGAATTACTTCTACACGGTTGATTTTGGAAAACGGAAGCTGACCAGCGCCATCAACAAGCTGAAGAAAGAAGAACTATGGGATGACGAGATGATGGGCTACACGGATGATTACCTGGACTATATCAAGTCTGTGGCCATGAAGTATCCTTCCAGCCCTTATGTGGCAATTGAAAAACAGGTGGACCTCAGTACATACGTACCGGAGGGATTTGGGACGGCGGACTGCATTCTGATAGGGGGAAACATCCTGCACGTCATTGACTTCAAGTATGGGAAGAGCCCAGACGGCCGCGTGAAGGCGGAGTGGAATCCCCAAATGCTGTTGTACGCTTTAGGCGCCTATGAAGCATACCGTCTGCTGTACAAGGTCGGGACCGTGAAGCTGTCCATTGTACAGCCAAGACTTACAGATGGCATATCCGAGTGGGAATGTACCCTGGATGAGATGCTGCAGTTCGGAGAGTATGTCAAGGAACGGGCGGCGCTGGCCATAAAGGGCGAAGGCGAGTTTGCCCCAGCGCCAAAGACTTGTAAGTACTGCAGGGCCAGAGGAAGGTGCGAGGCCCGCGCGGAGAAGAACGTGGAACTGGCCTTCCTGGTGGAGGCGGATCCGAAACTCCTCACAAATGAGGAGCTGGGCCGGTATCTGCTTAAGGGCAGGGACGTGGCCAAGTGGCTCAGTGACGCCCAGGATGTTGCCTTGTCGGAGTGTCTGGCCGGTAAGGAGGTACCGGGCTGGAAGGCCGTGGAGGGACGCGGCTCCAGGGACTGGACCGACATGGATGCGGCATTTAGTGCCCTTACGTCAAACGGTATATCAGAAACCATCCTATGGGAGCGTAAACCGCTCTCGCTGACCCAGGTGGAGAAGGTGGTAGGTAAGAAGGATTTTCAGGAGCTTGTAGGCGAATTGGTCATCAAGAAGCCAGGGAAGCCGGCATTAGTAGAAGAAACAGATAATCGACCAGCAATCACAAATAAAGTAAGCGCCGCGGAGGCGTTTGGGGAGGAAAATTGATTATGGATGAGGCTAAGATAAGCCCGCCACGTAGCCGTACACTGGGCGAGCTCAGAAGATTTGAATTAAAAACGGATGACCCTCAGGACATCGAAGAACTTGACCGGGTCATCGAAGAAAGGAAACTTTCCAGAAGGGATTTGGGGGTCATACTTTTATATCTTGGCGTTCGACCTGGATTTGGTCCGGAATGTTTTGGTATATGGAAGCATAATAGCCCAGGACATCCTTAAGGTGTTCGGTTGGGATATTCTTATATATCGCTACCACTACCCTGGGTGAGACTGTCCATACATACAGGACACAATGTCTGCGGCCCGTACCAGAAACCTCAAATTCGTAGTTCCCGAATTTCCTGTGGATGCAGTCCTCACCATCAAACCCCTGGATATCATACGGTTCGCCAAGAGTTTGTAGAAGCTTATCAATTTGTCTCATAAAAACGCCTCCTTTTCTTTTGATTATACATCTGGAGAATGGAGGTCACAACTTAAATTAATGAAAGGAAGAATAACATGAATGAATTAACGAACGTAACAACTGGAGAAGTAAGGCTGTCCTATGTGCACCTGTTTAAACCCTACGCTTATCAGCCAGGACAGGAGGAGAAGTACCAGGTGACTGTGCTGGTGCCGAAGACAGACACGGACACCATGGGGAGGATTAACGCGGCCATTGAGGCCGCGAAGCAGCGGGGCATCAGCGAAAAGTGGAACGGACAGTGCCCGCCAATTGTCCCAGTGCCGGTCTATGACGGGGATGGCGTGAGGCCATCCGATGGCATGGCCTTTGGGCCTGAGTGCAAGGGCCATTGGGTGTTCACGGCCAGCGCCAAGGCAGATTATCCGCCTGAGATAGTTGATAAGATGGGGAACCCCATCATCAACCAGTCGGAGGTGTACAGCGGCATGTATGGTCGCGTGAACGTATCCTTCTATCCCTACGCATTCGGTGGGAAGAAGGGCATCGGGTGCGGGCTGGGACCTGTCCAGAAACTCAGGGACGGGGAGTCACTGGGAGGCAGCGCACCAAGTGCCGCACAGGCATTTGGTACGCCTGCTCCACAGGCAGCCACGCCGCAGTATGGGGCAGCCATGCCGGCAACTCCAGGAGCAGCAGGTTATGCTCCGCAGCCACAGTACGGGCAGCCAGCGGGATATGCCTCCCCACAGCCGTCAGCCGTCAACCCAATCACGGGGATGCCATATTAATGAGCACAAGAGGGGCCCTGCGGCCCCTCAACCTGACAGGAGGTAAGACGGATGGCGAAACATCATCTCAGCATAGACATAGAGACACGCAGCAGCGTGGATATCAGCAAGGCCGGGGCTTACAAATACGCTCAGTCCCCGGATTTTAAAATCCTCCTGTTTGCGTACCAGTGGGACGACGGGCCGGTGGAGGTCATAGACCTTACGGCAGATGAATCATTCCCACCAGAGATATGGGAAGATGCCTTGAGGGACCCCAATGTAATTAAGCATGCTTATAACGCGGCGTTCGAATGGTACTGCCTGAACCGCGCCGGTTACGAGACACCGATCCAGCAGTGGCGCTGCACCATGGCCCACGGCCTGTACTGCGGATACACCGCCGGCCTGGATGCAACGGGAAGGGCCATTGGGCTGCCGCAGGACAAGCAGAAGCTTGCGGCTGGCAAGACACTGATACGGTATTTCTGTGTACCCTGCAAGCCAACCAGGACCAATGGGGGGCGGACATGGAACCAGCCGTGGCATGATGCAGACAAATGGGCACTGTTTAAGGAATACTGCAAACAGGATGTGGTCACGGAGCATGAGATACTGAAGCGGCTGGACCTGTTCCCGATGCCGGAGGAGGAGGAACGCCTGTGGCAGATGGACGTCCTCATGAATGCCTATGGTGTGCGTGTTGACACGGGGCTGATTGAGGGGGCGCTGTACATAGACGGCATCAGCACCCAGAAGCTGACGGACGAGGCCATCGGCCTGACCGGGCTGCAGAACCCGAACAGCCAGCAGCAGCTCCTCAAGTGGCTCAGGGATAACGGCACGGAAGCCGAAAACCTTAAAAAGGATACAGTGACGGACCTACTTAAGGACCAGCCGACGGAGAAGATACAGCGCGTGCTGGAGATACGCCAGCAGCTAGGGAAGACGTCCGTCAAGAAGTATACGGCCATGGACATCCAGAAGGGCGAGGGGGACCGCATCCGAGGTCTTACACAGTATTACGGGGGTAACCGTACAGGGCGTTGGGCCGGGCGCCTGACACAGATGCAGAACCTGCCACGGAACTACCTCAGTACCCTGGAACATGCCCGGAAGCTGGTGAAGGCTAAGAACTATGAAGGCGTCCGTCTACTGTATGGAAACGTGCCTGACACGCTCTCACAGCTCATCCGGACGGCCTTCATACCCTCGGAGGGGCGGAAGTTCGTGGTGGCTGATTTCTCGGCCATAGAGGCCCGCGTGATTGCCTGGCTGGCCGGAGAGCAGTGGGTGAACGAGGTGTTCGCTTCCCACGGGAAGATTTATGAGGCAGCCGCCTCCCAGATGTTCGGGATACCGTTTGAGCGTATCGTGAAGGGAAATCCGGAGTATGAGTACCGGGCAAAGGGAAAGGTCGCCACACTGGCCCTGGGGTATCAGGGAGGAACGGCGGCACTGGTCCGGATGCATGCCCTGGAGAACGGCCTGACGGAGGAGGAACTGCCTGAAATCGTGCAGAGATGGAGGCAGGCAAATCCACGGATTAAGGACCTATGGTATAAAGTGGAGAATGCAGCGGTTGCTGCGATGCAGACAGCGCAGCCGCAGGGCATCAACGGGCTTGTATTCGCGTTGGAAGGGGATCTCATTTACGGCCAGTCTTTTCTTACAATCCGCCTACCCAGCGGGAGGAAGCTGTATTATGCCAGGCCATTTCTACGGGAGTGTGAGGACCCCTATGGCCGTGTGAAGCCGACGCTTCACTATTACGGGGTCAGCCAGGCGTCAAAAAAATGGACCGTTGACCATACATACGGAGGCAGGTTAGTTGAGAATATTGTCCAGGCCATCGCCAGGGACTGCCTGGCTGTGATACTGGAACGGATTGCGGCCAGAGGCCTGCAGGTGGTGTTCCACGTGCATGACGAGGTTATCATCGACGCGCCCATGGAAACGACAGTGGACGAAATATGCGGCCTGATGGCCGAACCGATACCCTGGGCGTCGGGGCTGGTGCTTAAAGGCGCGGGGTTTGAAAATGACTACTACATGAAGGACTAGGAGGGAACAGGGTGCAGAATAACAGGGTGCTGCATATAAGCACAGCAGGAAGCCGTAAGGCAGTACAGTGGCCGGGAAGCACCATCATGTGGTCCGAGTTTACAGAAAAGCTCAGCACTCCGGTAAGGGGCGACGAGACACTGGAGCAGTACCTTACTTTTCCGAAAGCGCAGCAGGATGAACTTAAGGACATAGGCGGATTCGTAGGCGGTACTCTTCGGGAAAACCGCAGAAAGCAGGACCATGTGGAGGGCAGGGACCTGCTCACACTGGACCTGGACAATATTCCCGCGGGGCAGACGGACGATATCCTGAGGCGCGTGGGAGGGCTGGGGTGCGCCGCGGCCGTGTACAGCACCCGGAAACACAGTGGGTATGCCCCGAGGCTGCGTGTCATCGTACCGGTGGACAGGACAGCAACGGCGGACGAGTATGAGCCAGCAGCAAGAAAACTGGCATCCCTTTTGGGAATTGAATTTTGCGACCCGACTACGTTTGAGCCTCACAGGCTCATGTACTGGCCAAGCTGCTGCAGCGACAGTCAATACGTATATCAGGTATATGACAAGCCGTTCTGCAGCCTGGACGGGCTGCTGGGGATGTATGGGGACTGGAAGGACATCACCCAGTGGCCCCAGGTGCCAGGAGCGGAGGCAATGGAGCGGCGCAGGCTGGCCAAGCAGGAGGACCCCACGACAAAACGGGGTATCATAGGCGCATTCTGCCGGACATACGGCATCGTGGAGGCAATGGAGCGATTCATCCCGGGGATGTATGATGAGACGGCTACAACGGGACGCTACACCTACACCGGAGGCGAGACAACCGGCGGCGCCATCGTATATGATGGCGGCCTGTTCCTGTACTCCCATCACTCCCACGACCCCTGCTGCGGCCAGCTGGTCAACGCGTTCGACCTGGTCCGGCTGCACATGTACGGCGATAAGGATGCCGCAGCCAAAGACGGAACACCAGTCAACAAGCTGCCCTCCTTCGTGGCCATGAGTAAGCTTGCACTAGCTGACAAGGCGGTGGCTGACCGGATGGCACGGGAGAAACATGAGGAGGCTGTGACAGCGTTCGCCGCTGCTGAAGGAACCACGGGGCCGGATTCTGGAAGACTGGACTGGCTGGGAGAGCTGGCGGTGGACGGAAACGGGAATTACAAAAAGACCGTGAACAACATCATCCTGGTGCTGCAGAATGACCCCCTGCTGAAAGGCAGGATTGTCACAGATGAATTCGCAGGCAGGGGGCTGGTCTTAGGCGCGGTGCCATGGAACAGGGAGACTGAGAAACGGTTGTGGACAGATACGGACATTTCCGGCTTCTACTGGTATATGGAGACCTATTACGGCATCACGGCCCGGAACAACATGACGGACGCCCTGGCCATTGTGGGCGAGCAGAACAAGATTAATGAGGTCAAGCAGTACCTTCAGGGCCTTACATGGGACGGTGTAAAACGGGTGGATACCCTGTTGCGCGTTTATCTGGGAGCCGACGACACGCCTTATACAAGGGCAGTCATGCGTAAATCTTTGTGCGCGGCTGTGGCCAGGGCGATCGTGGGCGGCGTAAAGTACGATAACATGCCCATCATTACGGGGCCGCAGGGGATAGGCAAGAGTACGTTTCTGGCCAATCTGGGAAAAGCATGGTTTTCAGACAGCCTTACGTCATTTGAGGGCAAGGACGCCGCGGAGCTGATACAGGGAACCTGGATTAATGAGGTGGGGGAGCTTACGGCCTTTACGAAACAGGAGACGTCCGCCATCAAACAGTTTTTAAGCAAGTGCTATGACATCTACAGGGCGGCCTACGGCAGGCAGACGGAGAAGCACCCAAGGTGTTGTGTGTTCTTCGGGACCAGTAACGACAATGAGTTTCTGAAAGACGCGACCGGGAACCGCCGGTTCTGGCCGGTGGATGTGGGCCTGCATCCGGCACAGAAATCCATCTGGACCGATATGCCGCAGGAGGTGGACCAGATATGGGCCGAAGCATATATGTACTGGGCCATGGGGGAGCCGCTGTATCTGTCTAAAGAGATAGAGGCCATGGCCATGGAGCAGCAGGAGAACCACAGGGAGCTGTCAGGGAAAGAGGGGGTTATTCAGGACTTCCTGGAGAAACCAATACCGTCAAACTGGGACCAACTGACCATCGGTCAGCGGAGACAGTTTTTAAATGGATTCCTCCAGCATGATGAGAGCGTGGAGCTCGTTAAGAGAAATAAAGTGTGCGCAGTAGAGATTTGGGAGGAATGTTATGGAGGTGAAAAGAGGTACATGAAGCGCAGTGACAGCACTGAAATCAACAATATCCTGCTAAGTACCAAAGGATGGAAGAGGATAAAAACTCCTAGAAGATTTGGACCCTATGGAAACCAAAAAGGATTTGAGCGCATGGCTACTTAATGTAGTAGTTTGAAAATAGTCAGAAAGTAGCTGGTAGTCATGCAGTAAGTAGTCAGTAGTCAATATAGTAGCCAGATAACGTAGACAAGAAAAGTATTGAAAATACAAGGTTTTCTAGTATCTAACTACTATGACTACCAATTATCTATATAAGTATAAAAATAGATAGAATAGATATACACACATAACACCTAACACACCTGATATATACACAATACGCGATATAGGAGGATGTTTGTAGCATGGAGGCTATTGATTGCAGGGACTGGCTGGAAAATTTATTAAAAGATAGGGAGTGTCATTTGTGTGATGACGTAAGGGAGGCGGCGAAAAAGCAAGGTTTTAAAAGGTCAGAATTGAAAGCCGCCCGGAAAGAACTGGGGGTTAAAACATTCCACCAATTTGATGAGGACGGCCCTACGCCAAACCACTTTTGGTATTTGGAGGTATGACAATGTTGGAAAGAGATATTGAGAAGGTCCTGGTGAGGGAGGTAAGGAAATTGGGAGGCCGGGCCTATAAGTGGATAAGTCCTGGCAACGATGGGGTGCCAGACCGGATTGTGGTATTCCCGAACAGGCCGCCGGTGTTCGTGGAGCTAAAGGCTGAGAATGGGAAGCTGAGCGCTTTGCAGAAGGTACAGATAAAACGCCTCCAGGACATGGGGCAGGACGTAAGGGTACTGAGAGGAATCCAGGAGGTGGGGCAGTTCCTGGAGGACTGCGGATTGAAGTTATGGCAGTTCGAGAAAGAGGTCCAGTCCGATGGAAAATAAGCACAAAAGGAGGTGATGCCCTATGATATTTAAGCCACATGCCTATCAGCAGCACTGTATTAATCAAATCATTGAGATTAAAAAGCTAGGCCTGTTCTTAGATATGGGTTGAGGGCCTTGGCAAGACGGTCACCACACTGACGGCCATTAAGGAGCTTAAGTATAACCGTTTCCAGGTACGCCGGGTGCTGGTGATAGCCCCCAAGAAGGTGGCAGAAGGAACCTGGACAAGGGAGGCCGCCAAGTGGGATCACACAAAAATGCTGCGGGTATCCCCGGTACTGGGAAGCCAGACAAAGCGGATCAAAGCACTGAACACGCCGGCAGACATCTACATCACCAACCGAGAGAACGTGGTGTGGCTGGTGGATTATTACCGGAACGCATGGCCCTTTGACATGGTGGTGGTGGATGAGAGCAGCAGTTTTAAGAGCCACAGCGCTAAACGCTTCAAAGCTTTGGCCAGCGTAGGAGAGCGCATCGAAAGGATGGTGGAGCTGACAGGCACCCCGTCCCCCAATGGTCTGGATGACCTGTGGGCCCAGGTATTCCTGCTGGACGGCGGTGAGCGCCTGGGAAAGCGGTACACCCACTTCAGGGAACGGTATTTCCAACCGGACAAGCGCGGAGCAGACGGCATGGTGTACAGCTACGAGGCTAAGCCTGGGAGCGAGGAAGGCATCCTGGAGAAGATATCCGACATCTGCATCAGCATGAAGGCTGAGGATTACCTGCAGCTTCCGGACATCACGTACCATGAGGTACCGGTGGAGCTGGACGCAAGGGCCCTTAAAGCCTACTGTGAGCTGGAACGCGAGATGGTCCTGCAGCTGCCGGAGGACGGGGAGGACATCAGCGTAACCAGTGCGGCGGCCCTGAGTAATAAGCTGCTGCAGCTGGCCAACGGGGCCATTTACGACGAGGACAGGCAGGTCCATGAGGTTCACGGCTGCAAATTGGAGGCGTTTACGGAGTTGATAGAATCCCTTCAGGGGAAGCCGGCACTGGTGTTCTATAACTACCAGCACGACAGGACAAGAATCCTTAAGGCCCTGGAGAAAACAGGATTGAGGGTGAGGGAGCTTAAGACACCGCAGGACGAGGATGACTGGAACGCCAGGAGAATTGACATCCTGCTGACCCATCCGGCCAGCAGCGCCTACGGCCTGAACCTGCAGCAGGGCGGGAACCACGTCATCTGGTTCGGCCTTACATGGAACTATGAGTTATACACCCAGGCCAATAAGCGCCTGCACCGCCAGGGGCAGACAGAGAAAGTGATTATTCACCATCTGGTGTGCAGCGGAACGCGCGATGAGGATGTAATGCAGGCCCTGCAGCGCAAGGATGACGTGCAGAACTGGGTGATGGAGAGCCTTAAGGCGAGGATAAGGAGGATAAAGGATGGTAATTAGATTCTGCATTCCTAATGGGTGGATGGAGATAGACCTGGATACATTCCTCCCCGGTGCGGGAAAGAGCCAGATACGTAAAATGCTTAAGTAGCTTAGCCATTCCTGGCCGAATGAGGAGCAGGTGCGGGAAATACGTGAATGGCTTGAGGAACAGATCCGGAGGGAGAAAAACGAGGCGGCGAGAGGAAGTAAGGCATCTTGTAAGCTGGTGGAAAAGCATATCTGTGTCTTAGGTTACGTGGATAAGATGTTACCGTAAATCGAAATTTGAAGGAGGAATGGAATTGTCACTAATTAAGGCATTGGTGGTAAGCATGGCAATATCCGCAGTCTGGTATGGCATGGAGTGGATGCAGTACCAAGAACTACAATGGGATAGGAAGTGCGATAATGTGGTTTGGGCATTGTATCTGGTGGTATTATGGTGGCTGTTTGCACACCAGAATTAGCATTTAGCTGCCGAAGGGAGTGAAATAAAACGGAAATTAGACCTATAACATTTAAGCAAGCCAGTGACTTTATTAACCACTTTCACCGCCATCACAAGGCCACGGTCGGCCATAAGTTTTCGGTGGGGTTATATGAGGGTGAACAACTTATTGGTTGTGCTGTATGCGGTCGTCCAGTGAGCCGATTCCTGGATGATGGCCTGACCTGCGAAATCAACAGATTATGTACAGATGGTACATACAATGCGTGCAGCATGTTATATGGAGCGTGCTGTCGGATTGCAAAGGATATGGGATACCGAAAAATCATTACCTATATTTTGCAGAGTGAGCCAGGAACCAGTTTAAAGGCCAGCGGTTTTATTTGTGACGGAGAAGCTGGTGGAACGCACTGGACAGGAGAGCGAAACCGAGGGCAAAGCATACCAGCCGAAATGAAAACACGGTGGTATCGCTTGCTTGCCTAAATTAGCATTTTCGATACGAAGGAGGTACCTGATTGAGAAAGAAAGCAGACAGTAAGCAGGCCAAGGCCAACAAGGTCCTGCGGGCATCAGCTGTAGCGGCTTTGGCAGAGTCAGCCGTCCGGGAACCGCCGCCGGATACATGGTCCGTCAGGATGCCGGCTTATGCATATACACAGGCCTGCCCGGTTCCGGGACTGCGCAGGCTGCCGAAGGGAGTGATACGGTATTATGAGACAGTGTTACATAGACAACGGGCATCACGGGTGTGATGGCCAGCGCAACAACAAGGGCAGGATACGGTACGGGTGCTGGGCGTGTCCGCATCTGGATGCGGGAGGAGGTGATGCCGGTGGACAAGGAGGTGCTGATACAGTATTGCGAGATGAAAGAGGAAATAAAGGACATAAGGCGGAGGATTCAGAAACTGGACAGGTTCTTGGAGGAACCGCATCAGGTATCTGATACGGTGAAGGGTACAAGACGGGACGGCACGATAGGAAGTATTAAGGTCACAGGATACCCAGTGCCAGAGTATTACCGGAAGCAGCGGCTGAGAGAGCGGTACAGGCAGCTTCTGGAGCGTAAGGAGGCGGAACTGCTGGAGCTGACCTGCCAGGCGGAGGAATATATACAGAGCATACCAAAGAGTGAGGTGCGGACCATGTTCCGTCTGTATTACATAGATGGCCTGCCTTGGTGGAAGGTGGCACAGGCCATGAACCGGATGTTTCCTAAGAGGCGGGTTAAGTTTACGGAGGACAGCTGTTGGCAGCGAAATAAAAGATTTTTTGAGGAAAATTGAAAATGTCGGTTCATGTTGGGATGAAAAGTGCTAATATGCTATCATGCGGAAGCCAGAGGGCGGAAGCATCCTCCCCACAGATAACGGTCGCCAGGTGTTACAGCCTGGCAGCTGACTAGAAGCTGACGTTCTCCTGCCTCTTCATAGCTTCGCAAATCGGATAGAGAGCAGCTCCCAGTTGATACCATACTGATGCAAGGTATCCGTAAGCCAACCGCGGCGTGAGTTGGAACATACCGGTGACGAGCCGGTATTGATGCGAGGTAGAGCAGTCTGGCAGCTCGCCGGGCCCATAACCCGGAGGTCGCAGGTTCAAATCCTGCCCCCGCTATTCAGACAGATACATTTGACATTGTAAATTCCTTTCTGGGACTCCAGGCTATTATAGGTCTGGGGTTCTTTTCTTTGACTGACGCAAGGAGGTGAGCACGGATGGGAAGACCATTGAAGATTAAATCCCCAGAAGAAATGGAGCAGTTTTGGGAAGCGTACAAACAGGAATGTGATAACCAGGAAGTGCTTACCCATGACTTTAGTTCAAAGAACAGTGAATTTGTGTCAGCCAAACTTAAGCGGAGCATTACCTACACCATTGAGGGATTCTGTGTATATCTTGGGATTGCAAGGTCGAAATTTTATGAGACTTATGCGAAAAGGAAGAGGTATGGGGACATCGTCACGCGCATACGAGAGGAGTGCGAAGCTGATGCTAGGAAGAAATTTGAGCTACAGATAATCCCGTCGCAGCTGGCGGGGCTGTGGATGAGCAAATATGGCTATACGACGAAGGTAGAAAATAATTTGTCCGGTGGGCTTAACACCGAAAAGACCAAGCTTGACGACCTGCTCCAGCAGATGCGTGGTGGTGGGTAATGAGCGCGGGTAGATTACTGCTGTCGGATAAGTACAAGGCGTTCCTGCGCTGTGATGCCCCGGTGGAGTTCCTGGAGGGTACCACGGCGGCCGGCAAGACCACGGTGGGGTTATTCAAATTCATGCTAAAGGTAGCGGAATCGCCCAAAAAGCTGCACATCCTGGCTGCGGATGACACCGGCGCCGCCGAGAAGAACATCATCCAGAAGGACCTGGGCATCCTGGATGACTTCGGCGTGCTGGTGGAGTACAAAGGCAACGGCGGCGGTGGATATAACATGCCTCACATCCTATTCCACACATCCGGCGGCGATAAGATAATCTTTGTTGTCGGCTACGGCAACAAGCGCAAGTGGAAGGATGCACTGGGCGGCCAGTACGGATGCTTGTACATTGATGAGATTAACACGGCAGACATTGAGTTTGTGCGTGAGGCCGCCATGAGAAGCGATTACCTGATGGCCACGCTCAACCCGGATGACCCGGGCCTGGATGTGTATAAGGAGTATATCAACTGTTCCAGGCCACTGCCTGAGTGGGAAGATGAAACACCAAAAGAGATAATGGATGAATTACAGGAGGAACCAAAACCAGGTTGGGTGCATTGGTTCTTTTCTTTTGCCCATAATCTGGGCCTGTCCAAGGAGAAGTTGGACCAGATCATGACCAACACGCCGAAGGGCACAAAGATCTGGAAAAACAAGATCCAGGGCTTGAGAGGCAAGGCAACCGGCCTGATCTTCAGCAACTTCGAGCGGTCTAAGCATGTCATCACAGTCAAGCAGGCCAAGGCACTGAAATTCAAAAAGTTCACTGCCGCCCTGGACACATCCTACTCCTCTAAGTCCCCAGATACCATAGCTATGATATTCCAGGGCATCACGGAGGACAGAAAGCTTGTTACCCTGGCTGAGAAGGTCTACAACAACGCCAAACTGGATGTCCCACTGGCCCCCAGTGACACAGCAGTCAAGTTCGTGGCCTTTCTGGAGCAGTGCCGCAAGGACTGGGGGTTTGCCAAGGATGTGTATATAGACAATGCGGACCAGGCGACCATCACGGAGCTACGCAAATACAAGCGGCTTAAGGGCTGTCTGTATAACTTCTGGGATGCGTACAAGCAGCTGGGAATCATCGACCGTATCAACCTGCAGCTGGGCTGGATACAGCAGGGGTGTTACCTAGTAGTAGATACCTGTGCGGAGCATCTGTCCGAGTTGGACCGGTACTCCTGGGATGACGAGAAGGACAAGCCGGAGGACAGGAACGACCATACCATTAATGCCAATCAGTATGCCTGGATACCATACCGGAACCTGATTGGATTCGAGGAGGCTGAGAAGAAATGAGGTGGCTGAACAACATGAGTGAGACTATCAAGCGGGGCATCCGCAGCTGGCTGAATGTGGTACCGGCCAGCGGGAACTGCATCCAGATTAACGAGGTCCTGGACTTCGAGACCAATGCCATCCGAAATCGCATCTGGTACCGTGGTGATGGTAACGAGCTGGAGCAGATGTATCAGCAGGCTCCAGAGTACGCTGACAGATACAAGTTCTGGGCCAGCAGGTGTACACCGGGTATGGAGATGCGCAAGATACATACCGGCCTGCCCGGGCTGATTATCCGTATCCTGTCAGGCATTGTCCTGGATGACATGATTGATTTTGATTTTGCAGGTAACGACCAGCAGCGGCAGCTGTGGGAGGACATTGCAAAGGATAATAAGTTCACTCGTAAGCTGGAGAAGGCCTTGAAGGAGGTCCTGTACATCGGGGACGGCGCCTTCAAGGTCACGGTTGACACGACCGTCAGTGAGTATCCAATCCTGGAGTGGTATCCAGGGGAGCGGGTTGAGATTGTCCGAAACCGGGACCGGGTGAAGGAAGTTGTTTTCAAGACCCCCTACAAATCCGGGTATCAGCAGTATGTCCTGTATGAGCATTATGGATACGGCTATATACGTAACGAGTTGTATAAGGGTGACACGTCGGTACCCCTTAATGCCATCGATGCCACAAAGGGAATAAAAGATACGAAGTTTGATGATACAGTCATGCTGGCCGTACCCTTGCAAGTCTATGAATCCACCAAATACGAGGGACGCGGTGGCAGCATCTTTGACGGTAAGCTGGACAGTTTTGATGCCTTTGACGAGGCCTGGTCCCAGTGGATGGATGCGCTGCGTGCTGGTCGGGCCAAGACGTACATACCGGACTGCCTGGTGCCACACGACGCGGAGACAGGGAAGGTCATCCGGCCGAACCCATTTGACGACCGATATTTTGCTTCTGATAATGATATGTCAGAGAATGCAGATAACAAGGTCAATGTGGTGCAGCCAACTATCCCCCACGATAGTTATCTGGCGTCCTATTGTACAGCTTTGGACCTGTGCCTGCAGGGCGTTATCAGCCCATCCACTCTGGGGATTGATGTCAAGAAGCTGGACAACGCCGAAGCGCAGCGCGAAAAGGAAAAAGCTACCCTGTACACCCGGAATGCTATTGTGGAGGCTCTGCAGGAGACTCTTCCGGAGCTGGTCAGCGCGGCAATCAACGCCTGCAATATCCTTCATGGTAAGGGGGTGGAGGAGGTCAAAGTGGATATCCCCTTCGGTGAGTATGCAAACCCATCCTTTGAGAGCCAGGTGGAGACCCTGGCCAAGGCTCGGCCTGGTGCCCCCATGATGAGTATTGAGGCCCAGGTAGAGGAGTTGTATGGGGATACCAAGGACGAGAAGTGGAAGCAGGAGGAAATTGCCAGGCTGAAAGCGGAGCAGGGCATTGCGGAAGTGGAGGAACCCGGGATTAGTACGTCTGCCGGCGGCTTCCAACTGAACACGAAGGGAGGAAAGCCAGGTGAAGGTCAAGGTAATGAACCGCCTGTACCAGATGAACCAGAAGGAGTACCAGGGGCTGCTGCAGGTGGCAAAGGAACAGGTGCCATTGGGAATCTACGCAATTGAGAAACAGGGGTATGCGGAGCTGCGCTGTGATAAGTGCAGCAGCGTGACCCAGCTTAAGGACCTGACCAGACAGTTCAAGGCGCAGGGATTCAGGGTACATGCCAACAAAGGTGGCCAACTGATGGAGGGTGGAGCTGATGGAGCGGAAGGGGCGCTGATGAGTGCGACATAATGAGTATGATATAGGTGCTGCCTTCCAGGCCATAGAGGATGAGCTTATAAAGTCTATGATACGGAACATGGACCGCCATCGCGCCGAGGAGACTAAGGAGGGTATTGAGTGGTCCATGTGGCAGGCAGAGCAGCTTAAGGCCCTGGAAAAGTATAAGAGGGATAACCGAAAACGGTATGGAAAGCAGTTTCAGAATCTCAACAAGGAAATAGGTGAGCTGATACGGATATCCAGGCAAAAAGGTAACATGCAGCAGGAAATCCAGATACTGAACGCCATTCGCAAAGGATTTCCAGCCAGGAAAATCAGCAAAGGTGCCACCGCCGAGTTTTTTAAACTGAATGACCGGAAGCTGGAAGCATTGATCGAGGCCACTACCCACGACATGGAAGCGGCGGAGACGGCTGTCCTGCGTAAAGCTAATGATGATTATCGTAAGGCAATCTTCAATGCCCAGGTTTATGCCAATACCGGTGCAGGAACCTACGAGAAGGCAGTGGACATGGCTACCAGGGACATGCTCTCACGGGGCCTTAACTGTGTAGAGTATGCCAATGGTGCCCGTCATACCCTGGCAGATTATGCTGACATGGCCATCCGGACGGCATCCAAGCGGGCGTATCTGCAAGGAGAAGGAGAGAAGCGGCAGGAATGGGGGATTACTACCGTGATTGTCAACAAGCGCGGGAACCCGTGTCCGAAGTGCCTGCCATTTGTTGGCAAGGTCCTGATTGATGATGTGTGGTCAGGTGGAAAGAAGTCCGATGGTCCGTATCCACTCATGAGTAAGGCCATCGTGGCCGGCCTGTATCATCCCAGATGCAAGGACAGCCACACAACATACTTCCCTGGAATCTCCACTGCGGACGATACCTGGACCAAGGAGGAACTGGAGGCGGTCGGTCAGGCCAATAAGCAGGAGGCCGAGCAGCAATATGCGTCACGGCAGGTGGAGAAGTATGGGAGGCTGGCCAAGTATTCTTTGGATCCGGAAAACAGAAAAAACTATAAAATCAAGGCTGCATCATGGTCAAATGCTACGCAATCTGGTATAATAAAAGAAAGGGCATTTAAGAACCTTGTTATTGATAGGCTTCCGCGATTAGAAGATATTCAGGATAATACTACACGGAAGAAGTTTGCAGAAACGTTAATCAGCTGTTTAGGGATTGATGGGGATGTGAAGGTAAGCCTGAAAAAGATTAGTGCCAGAGGACAATGTCTGTTTTACGTAGATGGGGATACGTGTAATTATTTTGAATATACCCTCCAATCCAATGACGACCGTTCCAAGCCATATAAAATAAAAACGGCATTTCATGAGGCGTTCCATCTATCGTTAAAAGGGCATAAATGGGATGCGGTGAAAAACGGAAAAATAAATGAAAAATGGCGTATAATTGAGGAGTCACTGACAGAGGCATCGGCGCATTACGCCATGAAGCTATATGGTGTGGAGGAGAACCTGGCCCCGTCTTACGCGGATTTACTGATTCATACCCTTCCAAGAATGAGGAGGCTGGACAAGTTCAAGGGATGTTCGAACCTGGAGGATTTTGGAAAAATTGCATGGAAGGACAGACTGCTGGGTAACAGTGGGAAATGGGAGGATTTATATGATCAGGTTTTTTCGGTCAAGTTTGACGAGTCAAAATACTATAAACAATATTTTGGCTATATAGAAAAGCACAAAGATGAGTTGTTTGATAAGTTTTTTGAAAACGCACCTGGACTTACGAAATACCGCCCGGCCATGGAGCAGGACTTGAGGAATTCTATGGATGCGTTTAGGAATGGAAAAAGTTTTTCCAACTTAAGCAGGAACGAAAAGACAGTATTTTCGGACATTTTAGTTAATGCTATGCAGAAGGAGGGGATTAAATAATGATATATATTCCGGATGAATGGATAAAAAACCCTGATAATAAGGAGCAGGTCCATCAACTATTTGATACTTGTTTTCCAGGCGATATCCTTACGGCCGAAGATGTGGAAAGACAAAAGGAATTCCCGCAAAAGTTAAGAGAATTAGGAGAAACAGGAATATTAGAAAGGTTCGAAAACGGAGAGATAACCACCAGTCAATAAGGCCGGTGGTATTTTATTTGTTGCGATATCGCAACGGAAAGGAGCATAAATGAAGTACAGGAAAAAACCAGTGGTAATTGAGGCATTCCAGTGGACGGGAGGGCCGGAGCAGGAGGATGACCCTGAGTGGATTATCGAGGCAGTCAGGAATGGAAGTGCCTGGTTTGAAAACGAGGGAACCCCAGAAGTGAAATTCATGATTCGGACACTGGAAGGGGTACACGAAGCCAATATCGGGGATTACATTATCCGTGGTATAGCTGGGGAGATATATCCATGTAAGCCGGATATCTTTATTGCAACTTACGAGCCGGCAGTGACGAAAGTTTCCATGAATGTTACGGCACATCTGGATGAAGATGAAATCAAACATGAAACGGACGGGTTATAATTTGCGATAAGCACGCGGGATTATCCTGGGTGCTATTTTTACGCCCAAACACGAGCATGGCTTTAAACGGCTGCGTGGCCAGTGACACTGATGACAATGGATGAAACGAAAATCACAGGGTGACACCCTTAAAATGGAGGTATGGATTATGAAACGTATGAACTTACAGTTATTTGCTGAGCCCACGGGTGGAGCGGGAGGAACTGAGCCGCCAGCAGGAGGTCAGAACCAGCAGCAGACACAGACCCAAACGGGACAGCAGGCATCCCTTGCAATTGATTACGCCAAAATCCAGCAGATGCTGGAGGGAACCCTGGCAGCTAAGGAGGACACGGCCCTGAAAGCCTACTTCAAGCAGCAGGGACTCAGCCAGGAAGAAGTAGAGCAGGCGATTGCTGCATTCAAGCAGCAGAAGGCGGCATCGCAACCAGATGTGGCTGCGTTACAGCAGCAGGCCACCCAAGCCCAGGCCCTCGCCCAACAGGCACAGATGCAGGCTGCGGCAACCATGGCAGCGGTATCCCTGGGAATTGACGCCAAGACAATCCCTTATGTCCTCAAGATGGCTGATTTAGGTCAGGTCATGGGACAGGATGGGAAAATCAATGATGAGGCACTTAAGGCAGCCCTGAACAAGGTGCTGGAGGACGTGCCGGCACTAAAACCCCAGGCACCAGGATCCACCGGATTCATCCAGGTGGGCGCAGCCAGCGGGCAGCAACAGACCCAGACAACAGATGACGCCCTTAAAAAGGCGTTCGGACTCTAAAGAAAGAGAGGATTAAGAAATGGCAGTATATGATTATGCAACAACCTTCACCCAGCTCCTGCAGCAGAAATATGCAAAGGAGTTGTGCTCTGATGCACTGACACAGAGTAACCAGCAGGTGAAATTCATTAACGCCCAGACCATCAAGCTTCCGAGGATGGCAGTGACCGGATACAAAGACCATACCCGGACACCAGGCTTTAACTCAGGAACGCTCAGTAATGACTGGGAGGCAAAGAAACTGGAACACGACAGGGATGTTGAGTTCTGGATTGACCCCATGGACATTGACGAAACAAACCTGACCTTATCCGTGGCAAACATACAGAACACTTTTGAGACCGAACAGGCCATTCCGGAAAAAGATTCCTACCGTTATTCCAAGCTTCATGCAGAATTGACCGCTTATTCTGGCCGTATCAGTACTGATGTCATCACGGCATCCAACTTCCTGGAAGCTTTTGATGAGGAAATGGCGAGAATGGATGAGGCTGGCGTCCCGGAAGAAGGGAGAATGCTGTATGTCACCCCAACCATGAATAAGATTGTGAAGGAGGCGGAAGGACTCCAGAGGGTCATGACCGTAACGTCCCCGTCCACAATCAATCGTAAGGTACATAGCCTGGATGATGTGACCATTAAGATGGTGCCTGCGGCCAGGATGAAGACTAAGTATGACTTCACTACAGGATGCGTGGCTGCCTCTGATGCGAAGCAGATTAACTGGATTCTGATTCATGCCTCTTGTGTGGTATGCCGGGATAAATACAGCTATATCAAGCTGTTTACCCCAGGAACAGATTCAAGGACGGCAGATGGGTATTTGTATCAGAACCGTTGTTACGGAGACCTGTTCCTTCTTGAAAAGAAGGTTGATGGGTGTGCCATGAATGTGGAAGCGGCCGGAGCGTAAGGAGGTAGCATGAGAGCAGTTAAGGGAAATAAAGAGTACACCATTGATGAAAGCCAACAGAAGTCCTATCAGGACGCTGGCTTTGATATTGTGGGCGATGATGGCCAGGTGACCGCATATGGACGCGGAAAGACAATACCTTATGATGAACACATGAAGGCAGTGAAAGAGATTGAGCGCCTTCAGGACCTAGCGGCTGAAAGGAATGCCGAAAATGTAGCGTTGAGGGAGGAACTTGCTTCACTCCGGGCCGCAAAGCAGGAACCGGCAAAGAAAGCGGAGAGTAAAAAGGCAGGTGAGTAATATGCCCTATGAACCCTATGTCACATATGAATATTACTGTGATGTATACAAGGGGACCGTAATCCCCATGGATGAGCTGGACAGGGCCCTTAATCAGGCCAGTCGCCACGTTGATTCCTTGACCTACAACCGGATTGTAGGCCGGGGATTTTCTAATCTGACGGCCTTCCAGCAGGAAACCATACAGGAAGTGGTCTGCCAGCAGGCGGACTTTGAGTATGAGAACGCGGACGAGATTAATACCATCCTGCAGGGCTACAGCATCAACGGTGTATCCGCACAGTTCGGTAGCAGCTGGAACGTATTTACAGACAAGGGTGTAGCCATGAAGCGCGATGTGTACGCTCTGCTGTCCCAGACGGGCCTATGCTGCCGGTTAGCGAGGTGAGGCTATGAAATACCCATGTTTAGTGCCAAAACGGCTATGCAGGACGGATATACACGTCCATCTGGAATCAGAGGATACAGACAACCGCGGCCATCCAGAGAAGGTAGTGGACTTGGACCTAAAATGTAACTTCCAGGACCGGGCCAAGACCATTCTGACCACAGAAAAGAAGCTGGTGCAGATAACCGGTACGGCCCTGTTCCCCGGGGACATTGCCCCAGACTTCCCAACCTTAAGCGGGGGTACCGTAACTGTATTTGGAGAAGAGCGGAGGATTGAACAGGGGATGAAAGCCAGGAACCCGGATGGGACAGTGAACTATTGCCAACTGGAGGTGGTCTGATGAAGGTTACATCAACTGTGAAAATGAACTTCCCGCGGATTAAACAACTTACACAGGCGGCGGTGATAGCTTTGGAGCAGACAGCTGAGAATTTACATACAGAGATAGTACAATCTCAAGTAGTACCGCGGGATACAGGGGCGCTACAAGGAGAAAAAGGATTTTTTGTAGATTATTCTGAAACTCAGAATGGAAAAGTATCTCTTGTACATGAAGGGCCATATGCCCGCCGACTTTATTATCATCCAGAGTACAATTTCCGAATGGACGAAAACCCAAACGCCAAGGGACACTGGTTTGAGGACTGGGAGGCCGGAGGCCGTAAAGCTGAATTCGCTCCAAAAGTGTTTAAACAAATTTATAAGAAAGTAGGTGGTGTATGATGCTGACACTGGACGACATCCGGGGATATATAGGAAGCCTTGGGATTGTAGATGATAGGAATGCCTATATCGGGAAGTTGAACAACAAGAAAGACCATTCCATAGGCGTGTATCACCGGCAGGGCAGCGGTCCTCCTGTGATGGCGCTGGGTGGCCATGATTACAGCAGCTATGATGTCCGGCGTATATCACTGCTGGTCCATTGGGACAAGGATGTGCAGGCATCAGAGCGGGCTGCCTATGCACTATATGAGAAACTTAAAAACGTATCCAGCTTATCCATAGGGGATACACCCATCAATTGCATCATCCTCCAGGTCCCGGAACCGGTGGATGTGGGGACGGATGATAAGGGTGTCTACGAATATGTGATATGGCTGGAATTTGTATATCAGAGAAAGTGAGGTATAAGAGATGACAGATGCAGCAAAGGGAAAAGTGTATCCCGTGCATAACAATGTGTTTAAGTTTGGCACTGCGGGCCTTGAGAGTACAGATGAACAGATGGTGATGCCAGCCGATCTGGAGAACTTTGCACCATCCATAGACGGTACCGTTGAGGAGTGGTATTCCATGGATGCTGCCGGATGGGCCAAGGCTGCCATGACCGGTAAGAAACTTGGGTTCAGCTTCAAGGGAAAACGGTCGGTTGGGGACCCGGGGAATGATTATATTGCCGGCCTGGCGTGGAAGTTTGGACAGGACGTGATGACCAAGTTTGAGTGGACCATGGTCAGCGGAGCAAAGCTGGCCTGTGACGTAGTCGTTAATGTGACGACGCCCGGAGGTGGTGACACGACAAATATTGACGGTCTGGAGTTTGAGGTGACGGGTTATGGTAAGCCAACTTTCACTCCAGCGCAATCATCAACAGTATAAGGAGGGTTGGACAATGGCGAGAAAAGTAGATATCACGGATAAGCTGAGTTTTGAGGGAAACCCATCCCTTGTCATAAAGGGTGAGGTGCTGGAGGTCAATGCAGATGCCCCGACCATGCTTAAGGTCATGGGGCTGATGTCGGCGAATGACCCTGGTGCACAGGAAATCCTGGAGGCCTACGACATGATGTTCCCAGAAAAATCCAAGAAAGAGATAGAGAGGATGAAACTGGGATTCAATGACCTGATTATTGTAGTCCAGGAAGCCGTCCAGCTTATTTCCGGTACGGAGGAACCTGCCGGGGGAGAGCGGTGACCCGTACTACGATATGTTTGAGGACTGGGACCTGATAGTCTCCAGCTTTTTGTCGCAGTACGGGTTAAGAATCAGGACGAAAGAATTTGAAACAGTCTCCTGGGACGAGTTCAGGGCATTGATTGCCGGCCTGTCCCCGGAGACTGCCTTGGGACGGGTGGTGGCCATCCGGTCAGAGACGGATAAGGACATTATCAAGCATTATACAAAGGACCAGCGCCGGATATATGATGACTACCGTAACCGGGAAATGAAAGAAATGGATGAGAAAACCTTCGAGAAGGAAATGGCCAACCTGGAGAAGATGTTCGCAGCCATGTGTGGATAGGAGGTGGTACCGTGGCTGACAGCGTAGGCCAGATTGGCCTTGACCTTGTGGTCAACCAGAATCAATTCAAGCAGCAGATGGCGGGCATCCAGGGGCTGGCCAAAAAGGCAGGTGCCGCCCTGGCGGCGGCATTTGCGGTAAAAAAAATCATAGACTTCGGTGCACAATGCATTGAATTGGGTTCCGACCTTGCGGAAGTCCAGAATGTGGTGGATGTCACATTCCCACGGATGTCCAAACAGGTGGATGACTTTGCTAAGAATGCTATAACCTCCTTCGGCCTGTCCGAGACCATGGCCAAGAAGTTTACCGGAACGTTTGGGGCAATGGCCAAGGCTTTTGGCTTTGGTGAACAGGCAGCCTATGAGATGTCCACGACCTTGACTGGCCTGGCCGGTGATGTGGCATCCTTCTACAACATCAGCCAGGACGAGGCCTACACCAAATTAAAATCTGTATTTACGGGTGAGACGGAGACCCTTAAGGACCTGGGCATCGTCATGACCCAGAGCGCCCTGGACAGTTACGCCCTGGCGAACGGCTATGGCAAGGTAACGGCCAAGATGTCTGAGGCTGAGAAGGTGGCCCTGCGGTATAAGTTTGTGCAGGACCAGCTGTCACTGGCATCCGGGGACTTCATACGGACGGCTGACGGCTGGGCAAACCAGGTTAGGGTCCTTAAGCTCCAATTTGACAGCCTTAAAGCCACAATCGGTCAGGGTCTTATAAATGTGCTGACACCGGTCATACAGGTAATCAACCGCATCATCAGTAAGCTGATGAGCCTGGCCAATGCATTCAAGGCATTCACGGAGATGGTGACCGGTAAGAAGGGCGGGGGAGGCGCATCCGCGGCCACGGCTGGTATGGAAGCGATGGCCCAGTCTGCTGATAAAGCAGGGGCAGCTGCAGGAGGAGCAGGCAGCGCAGCCAAGAAGGCAGCCAAGGACATGAAGAGTGCCACGACAGGGATTGATGAGCTCAATATCATTAATCCTGATACGGATTCCGGCGGGGGAGGTTCCGGAGGCGGTACGGATGGTGGATACTCTGCGGATGAGTTCGACATGGGCGAACTTGATACATCGGCCGTGGATGAGATGGACAGCAAATACGCGGGGCTGATTGAAAAGGCCAATGAACTTAAGAACCTGTTCATGGCAGGGTTCAAGGTTGGATTCGGTGATACCAGCGTCCTGGACAGCATGAGGGAGTCCATCCAGAGCATCAAGGACAGCCTGACGGATATCTTCACATCCCCAGAGGTAGAACAGGCCGCCACCAGGTTCACTAACATCCTGGCCATCAACCTGGGCAAGATTGCGGGCTCCATGGCGAGCATCGGGGCATCCATAGCGGATAATTTATTGGGTGGAATTAGCCTGTTCCTGCAGCAGAACAGCGAACGGATTAGAGACTACATTGTGTCCATGCTCAATATCGGTTCTAGGATTGCTGAGATAAGCGGGAATTTTTCCAAAGCACTTGCAACGGCATTTTCATCCCTCAGGAGTAACAGCGCGAAGCAGATTACAGCAGATATTATCGGAATATTTTCCGAGGCCTTCATGGGGGCCATGGAATTGGCTGGGACATTTGCGGCGGATGTGCTGGACACTATTACAGCCCCGTTCATAAAAAATGCGGATTATATCAGGACAACCCTGGAGGATACATTCAGCGCGGTTGAACCTATCTTTTCTACAATCAAAGATTTGGTTGCGGAAACTTTTGAAAAGATTGGCGCAACATATGATGAGCATGTGGCGCCAATGCTGGCAACCTTCAAACAGGGGTTCACGGAAATCGGAACCCTGTTGCTTGATGTCTATAACACATATTTCCTTCCAGTATTGCAGAACCTATCCACACGATTTGTGGAATTCAAAGACCAGTACCTCAGTCCATTAATTGATAAATTTATGGAATTTGGCGGAAAAGTGGCTGATGCGGTCACCAAATTGTGGACAGGGGTCATACAGCCATTCATCGAATGGTTTATTACAAATGTAGCGCCAGTTATAGCTTCATGTTTGCAGAGCGCCATTGATACATTCTTCGGATTCTGGGAATCCGTTTCCGGCATCATAGAGGGATTGCTCACGGCGCTAGGTGGTGTGATTGACTTCATTGTTGGCGTGTTCACAGGTGACTGGAGCCTTGCTTGGGAAGGAATCAAGGAGATATTCTCCGGTATCTGGGAGGCATTGAAGGAGCTTGTATCTGGTGCCGTAACATTCATTCAAAACGTTGTTAACATGGCTTGGACTGCCATATCCGGGGCAACCAGTACCATCTGGAACGGAATTAAGGCACTCTTGAATACTCTTTGGAATTGGCTTAAGTCCTTGGCCAATGCATTATTTAATGCCATTAAGACATCCATCAGCACAGCCTGGGAGAATGTCAAGAGTAAGACATCAGAAATATGGGAATCCATTAAGGAATTCGTTTTAAACTTATGGGATACCATTAAAACAACTGTAGACGAGAAGTTCACGGCTATGAAAGACGCGATTACAGGCGTATGGGATACGGTGAGAACCAAGACAAAAGAAACCTGGGACGGTATCTGGGCAGATATAAAGGGCATTATCAACATGATTATTGATGGTGTGGAGAACATGGCCAACAGGGTTATTGATGCGATTAATGCCATGATAGACGCCGTAAATGAGGTGGCGGATAAGATACCGGGAATCGGCGCCGATTTTATCCCGAATATACCGAACATCCATCTTCCACGGTTGGCCCAAGGCGGTTTCGTCCGGGCCAACACCCCGCAGCTGGCCATGATTGGTGATAACCGGCACTATGGTGAGATTGTGGCGCCTGAAGATAAGATGCAGGAAATGGTGGACCGGGCGGTGGCTTTAGCGTCCCAAACAAGCAGTAATGGCATGAGTGAGCAGTATCTTTCCGTCATGGCAGACCTGTTACAGCGTATCATTGACCTGATAGAACAGATGGATTTAACGGTCAACATAGATATCCGGGAAATTAAAAAGAAACTTGTTGAACTGGATAAGCGTAACGGATACACGCTGCGCACAACGTAAGGAGGTGGCCGGAGTGCCTATTTATATTAATGGACATGAATATCCAAACTATGACCGGGGGCCTGGCTTAACCATTGCTACGAACGTGAACCAGGGCAAGAATGCCCTGGGGGAATTCGTAGGGCAGCGCGTGGGCCGTGACCAGGATAAGATTGACGGCCTGCAGTGGTCCTATCTGGATGCGGCGACCTGGAGCAGTATCCTTAAAGAGTTTGAGGAGTTTGTGGTGACGGTCAAGTTTCCGGACATGAAAAACAACTGCTGGAAGACGGAGCGGATGTATCCGGGGAACCGGACGGCCAAGATAGACGAGATAGGTCCGGATGGGCTGCCCACCATGTATAAAGACTGTAAGGTGAATCTGATAGACTGCGGGGTGATGGAGTAGTGCAGGCGGCAAGCAATGAATATAAGGACATGATGCGCAGGAAGTGGAGGAACCCACTGTCTCATCTGCGTGTCACCATCGGCCTGATTAACCAACAGGCCCAGGCATCCGCCTACATACCTGAGCCGGATGTGTATACTTATTATTCCGACCTAGTGAAGCCCATGGATAACTACAAGGTACAGGAGCTGTATGCAACCTGTGACCAGGATTATACCACGGTGGATGGCAGTATGTACTTCCTTCCCAGGGATGCAGCAGACGTGGTGCTCAACCAGGGAATCGTGACGGATGGCCTTCAGGGGGAAATTGAAATCCGGTTTCCCGTTCAATATGACATTAAGGGGCTGACGGTCGAGTTTGGCAAGGCGTATCCGGTGGATTTCAGTATCATATCAGATGGCAATACCGTAGAAATAACCGGGAATGCCAGCGGGCATTATGTAACGGAGGAGATATTTCCGGCTGCAACCTTCCTCCGTTTTGTGCCGTCTGTCATGGCCAATGGACAGAGCAGACTGCGCATTAACCAAATAACGATGGGCATAGGCATCTATTTTGACAGCAAAAAAATACTGTCCGCAACCAAAAAAGAACATATCAGTCCTATATCGGAGGAGTTGCCAACCATAGATTTTTCCGTAACGGTGGATAATAAGGACCGGGCCTATGATGTGGAGAATGAAGAAAGTACAGTGAACTTCTTGGAAATTGGTCAGAGTATCGAGGCGCTTTACGGCCAGGCCATGGATGATGGAACGATTGAGTGGATACCGGGAACGTCACTTGCACTGAAATCATGGTCAGCTGATGATACGGAGATGGACTTCCAGGCATCAGACCGTTTTGATGGGATGGACGGCACATATTACCGTGGCCGGTATCATCCGGACGGTATGAGCCTGTATGACATGGCTGTGGATGTCCTTGCGGATGCCCAGGTGGATTACCGGGACTACTGGATAGATCCATATCTTAAGGACGTTCTGGTGGTTAATCCGATGCCGGTGGTAGCGCATAAGGAAGCCCTGCAGCTGATTGCTAATGCCGGCAGGTGTATCCTGTACCAGGACCGGACCGGCAGGATAATCCTTAAGTCCAGTTTTGTACCGGATATGGAGGCGGCGTCTGATAACGAGACATACTTTTCCCATGCGTCAGCCATACTTGACCACGCGGAAAAGGAAGCGTATGCCCTGCCTGGTCAGGATTACACAGGCACATCCGGCGCACAGTATTTCCTTCCCAGGCAGACGACCAATGGAGCCACATATCTCAATACGGGCTATGTGTCTGAGGCCGTCGCCGAGGAAGACGGGCTGTTTACGGACAATCCCACAGTGGAAATAACTACGGAGGCGGCATACAAGTGTTTTGGACTAACCCTGGAATTTGGTCGCAACTGGCCGGATACAGTTATCTTCCATGCCTACTACAATAACGCGGCTATGGAAGATTATACAGTCCCTGGATTGACACAGACTTACGTTGTCAGCCATGAGTTCCCAGAGTTTGACCGGTTGGTGCTGGAATTTTCCAAGGGATGTCCCAACAACCGTGTAGCGCTGGACAATATAATCTTCGGTGACAGCACTGATTATGTCCTGGAATATGGTGTGGAGCTGACCAAGACACCAAAGGGCACGCAGCTGGCCAAGGTTAGGGAACTGCAGGTCGTACGCACCATATACAATCTCAGTACAGAGGATGCAAAGGAGCTGGCGAGGGAGACCATAAGTGTAACCGCTTTAGACAACCGATATACGTTTTATTTTTCTAATCCATCCTATGATTTAAAGACATACGTCCCGGTTTATGTGGAGGCAACCAATATGGTTCAGAACGGGTCTTTTGATACCGGCGTGACCGGATGGCTCAACGCACAGTATGACGCAGCCAGAAAATGCACATACGTTGTCTCGGAAGATGGAAACGCAGTCCACATAGTACAAACTGTGCAGATGATATCCGGACATAAATATTACTTGCGGGGGAATTTCATGCGGGAGGAATCACCCGGTGAGTATTCGGGAAATGATGAATGCGATTTGGTCAGGGCGATTGCCAATAGAGAATCATTTAATATTAATCTACGTCCAGAGGCTATTGCACCAGATGGAGTGTGGCATACCAAATCAGCCATTGACACGGTTGAGACAACAGGAGAGTGGGACCTAAGGATTTATACCTATGGAAACAAAAGGCTTTATATAGATTCACTTCTTTTGGTAGATTTGACAGCAGCTTGGGGAATCGGGAATGAACCGGATATAGAGTGGTGTGATAAGTTCATCGGCTATTTCACTGGTATTGCAAGTATCCCGAAATATGGGTGTGAGATTGTAGATAGTAGTGCCTATTACGCAACGGTGGAGCTTACAGGAATCACAGGGCCGACAGAGGTGGTCGTGACAGGCAGGGATTATGTTACTACCCAGTCCAAGGTAAGCAGACAGCTAAATCCTACCGGCAGCCTGGAGGCGTGGAATAATCCGCTTGTGTCCGACACGGTCCATGCCGCGAACCTGGCGGATTGGATTGGGGACTACATGAAATCAGACCGGGAATATGATCTGTCATACCGGGGAGAGCCACGGATTGATGCCAACGACATAGCATTCCTGGAAAATAAGTATGTGCCTGACCTGCTGATACGGGTAACGGACCATACCCTGAAATTTAATGGCGGGCTTAGCGGTACCATCAAGGCAAGGAGGGACATGAGTTATGTGGCAACAGCCAAAAACAGACTGGCAGGCCAGTGATTATTTTAATATTGGTGACTACAACCGCATCAAGGGCAACATCAATGAGATACGGACCCAGGCGCTTACTCTGTGGCCGGACTTTAAGTTTGAGGAGATGGGAGAGGATAAGACCTATCAGGATTATGGGTTTTATGCCGATGAAATTAACCGCTTTGAGGCCAATATAGACCATGTCTGCGTAGGGACATTCCCCTTCGATGTAGGAGAAAGGCAGTTTTATCATGACAACGGCCCATTCATCGACTGGCAAGAGCTGAACCGTATTGAATCCGCCTGCCTGAAGATATACAGGAACATATTAGGAAGGGCCGAAGGAATCAGACGCCTGGCTTTCACGCTTAATGGAGGTGCATTTGAATAATGAGTTTAAAAACAGATTATAGGGATGATATGTATGAGGGTTCCAGACGATGGAGGTTGACCCAGAACGAGGATGGCACCTATAACATATCAGATGTCACTGCCTATACACAAAAAGGCGACAGTTTTGGTCAGAATGACATTAACGCTACGAATAGGGCAGTGAATGCCCTGAGGAATGACAAACGAATTACCATCCCTGCATTCACACAATCCGCTGCGCCATACACAGCAGACATAAAAGTGCAACA